>Ga0222637_1000382_pt1 | contig 20616 bp, 24 predicted proteins | sample AntAcemetagen143_FD_181149 | JGI IMG/M metagenome (GOLD analysis project Ga0222637, IMG submission 181149) | Saline water microbial communities from Ace Lake, Antarctica - #143 | ecosystem: Environmental > Aquatic > Non-marine Saline and Alkaline > Saline | place: Antarctica: Ace Lake...
TGTACTTATTGTAAAGTGTCTGCTCTTCTGGAGATAGATTGCGTAGATTGTTCCTTGCTCCAACTACACCAACAACAGAACCTCCACCACCCATACCAGCACCAATTAAAGCACCACCAGCCGCCGCCTGTTCTAATCTTGAACGTATTTCATCAGGTGAAATCTTTTGATCACCAGGTAGTTTCTGATTTATAGACCCAATAACTGTCAACTCTTGCATCACTTCAGTAACAGGTTCAGATATGATGTTTTCACCTACAGACCGAGCAGCGTGACCTAATTTAGCACGCTTGATTGCTTCCTTTATCGCCTTTTCTTTAACCGACTGCATTGCCCCTTTAGTTAATCCAAGTGACCTTGAAAGTGTACCAAACGATATTTGCTCTAACAGGGCGTTCGCAAGACCAACATCATTCGCAATACGCATACTCGTTTCGGGGTCTAATCCAGCATCACGAGCCTCCCCATAAGCACCACTGCCCTCCATACCAAACATTATCATACCAGCAACAGAAGCACCAGTAACGGGATTCTTGGTTAGGTATGTAGTAATAGCACCAATTCCACCTGCTATTACGGAAGTAGGAACACCCTCGCCAACTAATCTACCGATTACAGCGGGGTTCATTAATGACTCCCATCCTTCCCACTCGGCTCCCGGAAGTGACTGCAATGACGGCGTATTGCGTAATCGCTCTCTTGCCTCCATTGTTGTTTCCATTCCCCAAGCATATAGGGGTGACTTGGATATAACAGATTCTATTTCGTGTTTAGTGCGTGGTCTCTGAATGGCTTTCGAGAATGTATATGGATTCTTAAAAGCACCACCCTGTTGAGATACTTCTTGTAGTGCTGTCGCAATCTGTTCTCTTGATTGAGGGTCAAACTTAGGTTGCGCCGCCATAGATACAACGAACTGTTGCGATAACCCACCAGCCATTTCAGGCAAGACAACATCACCAAAGCGTTTACTTCCACGCCAAAGCTCGTCAAAGAAAGTTGCCTCTTTATCAGCATTCTCGTCGTCTGGTACGATCTCTGGTGTACGCTGTGCGTCTGACGGTTGGGGAACATTAGCAGTGAGTGTTGGATCGGTACGAGTTACCCACTCAGTCCGTAACGAGTCAACGTTAAGACCACGTGATACTACCGTAGGCTCAACGTAACGCTTAAAGAACTCGTCCCTGATAGCTATCTGCTTATCAGGCGGTGCTTGTTTCCAGCGTGCATCACTGATTATGTCAACCCATTTTTGCATTAGAATCCTAAGATGTCGCCTATAATGTCTTCACCACCTGATTCGCCTTCTTGGTTTGCACGGAACTCAGCCTCTGCTCTCGTAAGCCTCAGGTAATCATCACGTAGCTTCTTTAGGTCGGGAAACCCGTTGAAGTAAGATGCAAGATTCGGACTGTCTGTAGTAAGTGCCTCTTCAGCCATTTGGATAGCCTCATCGTCAGTCTTGCCGTACCTTTTGAACCTATTGATGACATCGTTCTGTATATTGCTTATTGTATCAGAAACCTCTTTAGGGGTATATCTACTATCACCAACCCGTACAAACTTAGGTGGCTTAGTGGTTATTGCCCTCCTCTTTCCAGCCGCATCGGCATATCTTTGCTTGTTATCACGTGACCGTGTGGCGGCTTTTGCCCACACTGGCGGAACTGGTTCATTATATAACTTTTTCCACTCCAAAGCAAGCACTTCAGGATTACCGTCTTGAACAAGCTCTTGCATACGATCCCAACTCTTGCCAGCATTGGTAATCTTTTGTGGATCAGTAGAGAAGATAGCATTGGCAACATCAGCATAACCAGGATTATCTTTGATAAAACTATCCCTGTATGCTATTGACTGAGGAGCAGTACGGTCAAGTCCTTCAAGGGTATCAAGTGATCTGTTTATCTGATCTTGCTTAACCTTCGCCGCCTTAGCTTCAGCATTAGCAGTAGCCTTTGCCTCAACGCCTTCCGCTTGACGTAGCCTAAGTGCATAGTCACGGTTGTCCTTGTCGATGGTGTGTTGGTTTTGAGCCTGTTGCGCCTGCGTCTGCTGTTCGTGCAGACCTTTGGCGATTTGAGCGTTGCCGTAGTTCTGTAGCGTACCGCCGATACCCGCCCCGAACTCTTGCGGTGTGAGTGGACGTGCCATTAATACTGCCTTCCATTCATTGCCTGCCATTGATTTTGCGGTTGGTATCCTGATATTCCTTGCTGTGATTGCGGAAAAAGACCGTTGGGCAAGTTGGGGTTCTGAACGCCTAATCCTTGCGGTTGCATAGATGGTTGCTGACCGTATCCTTCTTGCCCACCCTGTCCACCTTGCGGTACATACGCCTGTGGATTGACAGCCTTGTGAATCCCAAAGCCAATCTCAAGAGCAGGAGCAATGTAATCAGCCATATTCACATTTATGCCCATCTTCTGCAACTCTTGACCCTGCTTCATCTGAGCATTAACCAACTTGAGACGCTCTTGGACACGGCTTATTCTATCGTTCTCTTGCTGTAGATAGTCGTTAGCCTGACCCTGTGCCGCGCCTGCCGCACTTGCCGCCGCACCCGAAGATGTTAATCCACTTGCCGCCGCTTGTCGCTGTGCCCCGCGCCCTGCCGATGTAGCAATGTTACCAGCCTGACGAGCCGCCGCTTGACGGTCAATAGCAGAAGTATCCTCTATGGGTTTGTAAGCCTCGTCAATTATCTTGCGCTGACGATCAGCCTCTTGGCTGTCACCCCACAGCTTTAGACCTGCCGAAGCCGCTCCAAGTCCAAGAGCAAGTGGCATCCCAATACCAGTAGCTCCAGCAACTGCACCAGCCGCTCCAAGACCTTGTGATAAACCGTTAAAGTTCCAAGCCATTATCTTCTCCTTATTGGATTTACAGCTATGTCGCGTCCGGGTATTCCCGGATCAATGTCTGCCACTGCCGCTATTGCCAATGGATTCCCTAATACTACAGGGTTCGCTACGACACTACCACCACCGCTTATGCTACGAGGTGACGATATTGACTGCTTCTCTATACTACCACTATCCTTCCCTAATTGCAATAAAGCCTTACGTGCCTTAGAGTCAAAGGGTAATAAGTGATTAGGTATCCTTGCCATTATACACTCTCCTGATCAGTAGCATCTACACGAACGTTCTCTACGTGTAATATAGTAGAAGTATTGGGCGTTGTCAAGTTAAACTTGATGGAAATGCACTTCTCTGCCCGTGTTCCGATTGTAAACGGCTTAGTTACCTTTGCTATATTTTCCGTACTTGCATCAAAGTCTTTCGTAATCGCAGTCAAGTCGCCTCTATCCCTGCGAATAGTTACCCGTAAATCAGTAGCACCAGTAGTCTTATGGTTCATATACAGGTCGTCAAGAGCAACTTCCACCCTTGCGGGAAATTCCACGTCACTATACTGATACTGTGGGTCTATTGCAACCCCGCCATCGTGAAGCCCAAGCGGATAGCGATAGATATACAGACCGTCAGTAAAGTCCATCTCACCATCAACGCCACGACACCCTGCTACGAACGAACGGTCAATCTCATCAATCGTACTTCCAATGATATGACCGAACTTAAACTCAACCCACTTCTTAACTCTCACGTCGTACACGAAAGCGTGCCACGTATCTGCGTCGGTATGCTTGGCGAATATAAACTGCTTCCGAAGCACGGGCAAGAAAAACGACCACACGTTCGTATTATCAAAAGTGGAGGATAGCCCTTTATACGTTCCATCGTCACTGTCTCTTGCAATGCGGTCGCTTACAACGATAGGATCATGTACTCCGTCATACATAAACTGTTGACCGTCCTTGTAGAACATAATAACACCATCGGCTTTGATAATGCTGTCATGAGCAGAACATCCGCCGTTTGATATGTCAAGTTTTACCAAGTCAGGCATTGACCGTTTTTCAACTTGTGCTGATTCTACAATGCAGAGCGTGTCGTCGTCAAGTTTCTTTAGCCCCATAACATCGTTGTCAAGCTGAACAACAGAGCCATCAATCACGTCAGGGGTGTCACCGAATGAACCAAGCTCACTGAACACCGCATCACGAACCACATCCTTTTCACGAAGCTGTCCATCCCATCGTATATCGCCATATACCACACGGTCTTTGATTTCCTCAGCATAACTGTAACCTTCAAGGAACGGTGAACGCTGTAGCCCGAACGTGTCGTCTATCAGTGGGAAGTTGTGACCGTTTATCTTGCGATAGTCACCCGCTTCAAGCCCTGCAAGCCAGTCATTAGCACCTATTACTGTTAGAAAGTGATAGTGATTGTCGTCAAATCCTACAATAGTATTATCGCCTATTTTCCAAGGATAGTTACCACCGGCTAAGTCATCCTTAAACGCGTCCTCTTGTGAAACTATTATGCTTTTAACGGGGTAGAAGTTTGTCTGCTCTGTCGTCTGAGAACGGTGTTCAAGTCTTCCAAGCCAAATGCGTATACTGGTAACACGTGGACTTGTACGGTCTGGATAGTCATCGCCATCAACTGTATTAAGTGATATGAGCCCTAATTTAAGACGTACTACAATTACATTCCATAGACTAAGTGACGGATTGATTGCATCCGAAAGAGCACACCCCACAGGGATAGCATCTAATGTTCCCATCTTAGATTTATTTACGTCTATTGATGCTTGGCGACTAATATCAGTATTAGTAACATTATAGATTTGACTTTCTTGCGACCCATCATAGATATAGCTAATGCCAACATAGAAGTAGATAAGATTGTCTTCACCGTCTATAAATTGATCAACCGGACTAATGCCATCGCTCCATCTCCATGCGGCATTATTAGCACCATCTACTCCATCATATACCAAGAAAGGAACTACGCTGTTATATAACTCAAGGGCATCATCCATCTTATTCTCTGCGTTATATAGTGTGTACCAATCTTTTAACGAATCCCATAGAGAGCCAGCATCAAAAGCCCCCGGATCAGCGGCTAATCTACCATAGTGAGTAGGCGAATATACTGCGTGGTTGTCGTGACCTAATGCCTCATTGGCGTTCGTATAAGCATTATCTTCTCTTGGCGGTTGCAACGGAGTAACATCAAGCATCCAGTTGTTGAAGTTGATAGCACTTATAAAGAACTTGCGATCAATACGACCGTACCACAGCGGTATAGCCTTAGCTCCCGTGCCTAACCCCATCCTTAATACACCCTTGCTGTCCCAAAAGTGAGCGTGTGGTGAAGGAATAGGGCGGGATGTTATAGCCATACCACCACGTGTCAAGACGGGTCTCAGTCTTTCCCAAAACCACTCAGTAACACCAAGATCATTCTGATACGTATTCTCCAATACAACCCAACCCGGATGAAGCCCAAAGTGATAGCGATAGAACAGGTTGTTACTGCATTGTATTACGTGACGCTGTGTAGTGCCACCACCGTAGTCAGGCTGTTCCCACTCGTAGATAGCAACTATCCGTATGTCATCACCACCTGCATCCCCAAGGTGAACACCACCAGTTTCGGGAGTACCTACTACGGAATCATAGTTGGTGTCGCTTGTCGGTAGTACAGCAGGTTGATCCCTCTCTTCCCCCTGTCCCATCGGGTTCAGTGGGTAGATAACGTCACTTTTATATAGCGCAAGATAACCGGCACGTCCTAAAAGCCTGCCTGTAGGGAATAGCTCTACGTCCTTTGCAACCTCCGCACTACGGAAGTTCTTGTCAAACGTGCTCTTTGAACGGTCTATACCGCCGAAGCCCTTGCTTACTATATTCATTGTCTTACCGGTTTCATTAGTCGTCCAGCCGCTCCCTGAATCCAAGCATCAGGAATTTGTCTGCGAATATACAGATACATAAGATTAGTAGTAGCTGTTTTAAGGTTCTTAACTTTGAAGCGAACATACGGAGACCTTATGTGAAGCGTGTCATAGAGTTGCCTCGCTATGTCTCCTTGTGCCGATGACTGCGCAAGACTACATATATTGCTTACTCCATTGGCGAATATCGTATCAGTCACTTGGAATCCATAAGCAAAGCCACTATCAGCCATTAGACTTGAGTAGTGAATCGCCTGTTCTACTGTGACACGAATAGTGTCAAGAGCTGTACCCATTGCGAATATGGACATTTCAATATCAGTCCCCACGAACTCCCAACAAGGCAAGTATCCGCCAACTGCACCTGAGCTATCGGGTGACGTGTACGATCCACTTCCGATACCACCTGTGTATGTGTAATCAAGGCTATCTACTATGAAGGAAGTATAGACTGTATTCCCAAACATCACGTTGCCACGACTACCATCTGTAGGATTGCTTTCTGCGATAGTCATACTTGGCTGTATGCCAACAGTCTTAACCCGAAGGAATATTCCACCATCCGTAGCTCCGAACGCAACAGAAGCAACTACAGCGATAAATAACGCTATGTAGGTTGTTTTCTTCATCGGTTACTATGGCTCATACGTGATTGTCCTTCTCCCTTGCCCTTAATATCACGAAGGAAGTTCTGCATATACTTTTCAACCATAAGAAGAGCAATGTTTAGCTCTGCTGTAGGTACGGGTGAAGTTGTTGCCAACATTTCTATTGACTTATTCACTATAAGCTCTTGGTGCAGGTTAAGCGGTGACGGAGGTGCATCAGTATCGTCAACCAGCTTTTGAGGTACGGCGTGATGTGTTACCACAAGTACGCAGTCTGAAAGAGTTACCGTATCTAAGTATAAAAGGTTTGCCCCAGTAAGGACAACAGTGTCATCTGATAAGACTATATCCATAGCAGTTGTGTCTGCTTGGAATCTAAGGGTTACACGTTGCCAAGAAGTAGTAGGGGTGAATGTTGTACTATAATCGCCCATAGTTACAGTAACCGCTCCTCCGTCCCACGTTGTAGCATACTTTACATAGAATGAAAGTGAGTAATAATTCCCTATCACAAGAGCAGTGATGTCATCAGAGGATAACGTCAGCGTCATAGCATTAGGTGCGGCATCACGAGTGTATAGACCAGCATTACCACTAACACCACCAGCAACCACAGTTCCACCACCACCAACCGCAACCCAATCTGCCATAGTCAACGGGTTTAGCGTTGTGAAGTTTCTGTTCTCTGCGTCTATGATCATCTCGGTTGAAGCTGGTATGGCTATGCCAAAGTTCAGCTTCTCATTACGGATGCTGTATCCGTTGTTCGTGTACAGTTGTGACCATTCACGCCGATTGACATTAGGAAATCTTACAGAGTCACGGTACATATCACGGTTAGGAGCAAGAGGTATCTCCTGACCATCAACCATTACTGTCATCATAGAACCATAGTCATCACCAATATCTTCGGGGTTAGAACCACGAAGGTTATGGAATAAACGAGTGCCGTCCGTCTTAACGCCAACGGTACGCTCGTAGTATCCAGTGTCCTTAGCGATCTCCCCAACGGCACGGTTAATAGCACCATCGTAGAAAATCTTTGGTATCCGTTCGTATGTAGTAGAAGTTGAAGGATTGTCCTGCATCTTAAACTTCAGTATGTCACGAACGTCTTTGAGTGTAGCTTGAATGATTGACATAGGTTGTCCTGTTTAGCTGAGGGGGAGAATTACTCCTCCCCCTATCGCTATTGGTTTTTAGTCGCCAGTGTATGCAACTCTGATGGCAGTTCCGGAAACAACAACATATTCACGCTCATTGCTATCGTCGAATATCTTTATGATTGTGTTCGGAAGCGCGGCAACAAGTGCTGTTACTTCCGTAGCATCAGGTTCTCCAGCAGTATGAGCAAACAGTACGTGCTTACACTTGCTGGTGTCGAGGCTCTCGAAGAACACTGCGCCTTGCAAGCCGTATTTCCCTCTCCAGTCAGTGCCAGAGGTATTGCTTGCATCGTGAACTTTGAACTGCAACCCTTTGTGAGTATTGGTTGCGCTATAAGTGGGCCATGTAGCCATTGTGTAATCCTTTCAGATTAGGTTAAGGACGGGGGTGGTGAATTAGTGACCAGCAATACTGATCCGTAGTGATCGGTAGATGTTGGAGTCTGTGAATGCGTACGTGGCTTGTCAACATCGTCGATACGCATAAGACCCATATCAACCATCCAGTCAACGTAACGAGGATGCGGGGTACGAGGATGCTCGTACTCTTCCATCTTCGGCTCTTCGCCAACAGCAAGACCGATTGCACGGTTGCCCCAAATGATACCGACCTTCAGTGCGTTCTCCTGATCACCGCCGGGAGAGTTTTCTGCATAATACTCAATGCAGTCAGGTGTCTTTCCGGTACGGGTCTGAGCTAAACTTGCGCCTGTTCCGGTAGTGTTACCAAAATACAGAAGATCATCATCATTTGATTCCGCCCCTCCGACCTTATAGGCGTGAACTTCAGGAGCACCAACGATAGTATCAAAGATGGCAAATCCTTCGTAGTAAATCTCAGCACCGGCAATGGACGGATGCTCCTTTGCCTTGCTATTGTATGCTGAATCGCCAAGAGAGATGATACGCTCGTCTTGCTTCAGTTGATACATCTGATCGGAGTGTACAGATACAGCCCAATACGGCTTGCCTTCAACCATTGCAGTCGGTTCAATCTTCTTGCGCTGTAGCGTTGTTTTCGCTTTCAACAGAAGGTCTGAACTGAATGTTTCGTTTGCGGCTGGTACTGCGCCATTGTTGTACAGACCGGTGATGTTCGCTGATCCTACAAGAGCGTTAATAATACTTGCCTTGTATGTTGCCATAGTGTTTGAATACGTGACGTATCCATTACCAGCAACAAGAATATTCGGGTGATAGGAAAGTCCTAATCCTAATCCACCCGGATCGCTTGATGTGAGCATCGAAGAGCGACCTTCGCAGAGAGACCAAATGACTTCTGCTTCAAACATCTTCTGCCACCAACGATTGATCATAATGGTAGCTTCGTTTTCAAGCATTGCATTCTTGGCGAGGCGTTCAATCTGCGAACCGATAAACGACTGATAAGACTTTACAACCTTACCGGTCATAAACTCCTGCAACTTACGAGAGCCAATCTCTTCGTGAGAAGTAGGATCGCCGTCTCCAAGTGCAGAGTAACCACCGCTGATGTCACCGGCTACGGGAACCAAGAGACGGTTAGTTGACTTGAATCCGTTGAACCGGACGATAGGAGAGTTTAATGATGGGAACTTACCGCTATTCGTGTCATAGGTGTACTCGTCTTTCCTGCCAGACGGAACCATTGAGTTGAATGAACTGAAGAACCGTGAGAAGAATGATGCAACCATTGGTTGCAAGAGGCACTTAAGAGCTACCTCGTCTGGGGTTAAAAAACCACCAGTTACTACGTGTATTCCGGGATTATGTGAGGACATAAATTATCCTTATCTGTGTAAGTTTTTCCTGATTTCTGCCTCCACCGAGTCATAGTTATTACCCGGCTTTGGAGGATTAGCTGGCGGATTACCGCCCCCTTTGGGAAGTGTTGTGACAGGCTTCCTTTCAGCACCAACAGGAACGACCTTTACTTGACCTGTCTGTATCTGATAGATCGTATAGAAGTCAGCGTGACTAAGCCGTTTTTTCTCGAAGTGCTTATCGAGTGCGGATAGATCGGCTTTCGGATTAGATGACACAAATGCCTCTCTATCACTGTTCCATTGTACGGCTTCGTCTGTTAGTTCCGGTTCGGGCTTCTTTCTTGCGGCTTCACGCTCGTCTAAGAGTGCCGTTGTATAGGCATCCCTTAGCTCTTTGGTTTCGCCACTTTCGACTATCTCATCCCAAAGCAGATTGCTCTGCTTGGGTTTTTCTGCGTCGATTTGAGCGAGCCTCTTGCGTATATCTGCATTTTCCTGTTGTGACTTTGTTAGTGCGGCTTGCGTATCCTTGAATCGCTTTTCAGTCTTAGCGGAAGATTCGGCAAGGAGTGCTTCTAACTGTGGCTTAGTGAGTACGACATCCTCTGCTTCTGTTTCTTCTACTACTTCTTCGGGGTTGTCAACTCCCTCATCAGGCTGTAATACCTGTCCTTCTTCTTCGTCTGGCATTGTGCTTCCTTTGGTTCTTGATCCGGTGGTAATTACCGAGTCGGCTTTGGGAACCCTTTCACTCTCATCAGGGGTCGTTAGTTGTCAGGAGTCCTATACGGGGTTGAAACCGCACGAGAGTCCCGTGAGAAGTTCTATATATCTAAGGTGCTACAGGAGGTTGCCCTGTATCGCCTTGTGGTGGCTGTTGAATCTGTTGTTCGCTTGGCGTTCCGGGTTGCTGTGGCTGTCCACCTTCTTGACCCGGAACTTGAGGCATTTGGCTAAGACCATACATACGCTCGATAAGCATATCAAACTTAGTCGCTATAGCTTCTGCATTAGGCAATGACATAAGTCTTACAATCTCAGGGGCAAGTACAGCCTTAAACTCATCAGGTAGAGACTTAACGCTCTCGCTGAAGCCAGCGAACTCGTCTTGACGTTGTGACTTAGTCATTGGAGTCTCTTCAATGGTAACGTCATACTTAGCATAGGTGCGCTTCTGTATAAGCTCCCAAACATTAGGCTCACGCTCTATGATCTTGTTCCACCTTTTTTCTCCAAGTATCTCAATAACATCTTCCTTGTCATATACATCAGGTATCATTTCAAGGATAATCTTGCCCTTCATACGCTGGCACAGTATCCAGTTCTTCATTATCATTGCTATTGCAGTACTGCCTTGTAATATCTTGAGGCTGTACAGCTTACCACTTTCTCCGCTTCCTTCAGTCATCCCCCTGCTTGCTGGCGGAATAAGACCTAAGTCGATCCAATCCTTGTCGTTTAACGCTTGAGATTGATATAGTCCACCGGGTATCTGCATTTCTACGGGAACAGGAGCACCAACATCGGAAAGTGTTATACCCTTATATCCGGGTGTTGATCCGTGCTCTATCATATCCTCTCTAAGTGCTTCGTCCCCCTTACGGAATAGAAGAGCACCATTAGCACCTTTGGCAAGTATCTCCGCCATAATACTACGGCTTATATTAAGCTCTTCCTGTATCCCGATCAAATCTTCAACGTATCCCTGCGAGTCTATGATTTTAAGACCAAGATTCATTGGGGTAAATACGCTTGTGGGGAAATACTTATATCCATAATCCTTTTCATCAAGTAACTTATCTGCGTATGGGTAGTAGTGTGCGACCGTGATCTTAGGAAGTTTTGCCGTCTTTGGAATCCATCTGCCATCGTTAAGTTCTGGTTCAATGGTAGTGTATGTCCCGTCGTATTCGTGTACCCATATATCGGTATCAACGATGCGAACATACCAGTTTTCCATAACCTTGTACATTCCGTGCTGATACACGGAAATCTTATCTATCGGTGTACTGTCACGCAAGAGAGACTTAAACCTTCCAATGATACCCTTCCAGAATCCATTAAACTCATTTACGCTGAAATCTTCTTTAGACAGTAGCTTTGATCCATCTAAGTCCTTCTCCTTCCCCCACTCGTCCATTATCTCATCACTACTCATCCATATTTCACGTTGCATCCCCTTCCAGTCCTTCTGCATTATGTTACGTGCATTGGGGTCTAAGTAGATTTCCGTGTTGTTCTGACAGTCTATGTCAAACGAACGCTTATCTGTTATAGGGTCAACCTTAATGCGTATAAAGTAGAACCCTGTCCCGCCGATAATGCCATCCGCTTCAACGAGCGTATTGATGTAGTCAGCGTCCTCGTTGTATAAAACGTGTGACAATATACCCGTAAGCACTTCAGCAACAGCATCATCTTCTGCGCCAACACGCTCTACCTTTAGGGTAATCTCGTTCTGTAGCATTAGCCCAAGCATCTGACGCACAAGTGGGCCAATCTTGTTTATAGTTATGCAGGGACGAAACTCTCCCGCAAGCCTTCTGCGGTCATCGTCACTCCATTGACCATCAGGGCGAACCATAGAATTGTTCTTCGCAACCTGATCGTTCCGGTCTGTCCACTCGTTATAGTGGTGGAAGTATAAGCCAACTATACGATCAATCGTATCTTGTCTTAGTTCTTCTTTAGTTTTGGTAGTTTCTGTCCTGACCAATATCCGCTCGTGTGTGGGTTGCGATTAGCGGACTTAAAGCGATAACCTCTGCTTAATCGTTCGCTAAAGATTTGTTTTTCTACTACCGTCGGGGGATCGTCACGCTTGTCTCCTTCAAGACATAGGGCATCTGACATTACACAATCGTCGTGACTGCCCTGTTTCGCGCCAATCTTACCGTTGGAATAGCTTGTGAAGTTCTGGTGTTCTTTTACTACAATCAGACTTTGAAATCCTGTCTTGTCTATGAAGGCATTGTCAACATAGCTATCACGAATCATTATCTGAGAACGAAGCAATAATGCTTTCTTTGTACTGTCACCCTGACCGCCTGTCGTTCTCCATCCGATGTCATGCTCTTTAGTCTGTATTGTGATTGAGCTCGGATACTGCTCTTGGCTGTATAGCCTGTCAAGCGGTATCTTATACAAGTTGCATAGACGTATTGATTCCTTAACAGTGCTTAGACCAATGCCGTTCTTCTCAATCACTTCTAATGGGTAACTATAATGCCACTGTCCATCTTTAACTATAATCTCTACACGGTAGTAGATCATTAGTTGAACCCCAAGTAACGCAAGTTTATCAGCGGCAAGTTTGTTACGACTAATTGCTACTTGCTTGCCTGTTACTCTATCACGAACAGTAATAACAGACCAGTCCGTATCGTTACTTGTTGACTTCTTGTTCGTTCCTGCTATAAGACTCTTATCAATGCCTTCTGAAGTGTCAATACCAATACAATAACGCCGTTCTGTCCTATCGTTAAGTATTGGGTGTGCGTATATTTCAACCGCCTGACACTCTGGCTTGTATCCACCAGCAATTACGTCACTGTCAAGTTCAAATACAACGTCGCTATCTTCTGTAAAGCTAAGTATGCCACGCTCCGCATTCGGCGGATTAGCGGCAAGGTTGTTATAGATTCTACTAAGTGCTTCTTGTGAGAAGTACGGTGAGCCTGTTGACAAGAACGCCTCTTCCCAAGAACAAGGATACTCTTGGTGGAAAACATTTACATCGCCACCACAGTAATCAGAGATCATCATCCTACGCCAGCGCATTTGATTCTCTGTCAAGCTAAATGACGTTGCTATCTGCCGTTCTTCTGCGCTGTACTGCAAAGCATCGTCATATTCAAACGGTGCTAAAGTGTATTCCGGGTTATCAAACCACGCTAAGAAGATCGGCGTGTAGTTATTCTTCCCTGTTATAGCATCAATCCATAGCGAGTGAAATGCGTTACCAACGCCGTTTGCTGTTGACTCGTTAAATACGAAAGCATCCTTAGAAAGGGCTTGCATAACCGATGTCATACCAATCTTATCACTCTTCCAGAACGCAAGCTCTGAAATATGGATAGCCTGTTTAGTGAACGATCTTGTACTGTTCGGGCTACCTGCTGTGAATAACTGCACACTGCTCTTGATACCACTGAACTTCAACATATTCTTGTTCTTGGTGTCAGGAATAGGCTTATACGGAGAACTATAGTAATTCGTGTACGTCAGGAACATTTCGTAAAGGTTCTGCGTAGCACCATCTTCGTGTGTTATAACTCCGGCTTTGTATCCCTTGCTTGTGATGACGAGCCAGAAGAGTATCGCTTCTATAAGTGTGCTAATGCCTTCTTGACGGGCTTTAAGTATGATAAACTTAGAAACCTTGCCTGCCATAAGCGCATCAATGATAATATCTAATACTACTTTCTGTGGTCTATTCAGTGCGAACGGTACTGGTGCTCCACCCCGCTTGAGTACGATGCTTAGGTATCGTTCACAGAACTCAGGGAAGTGTTCCCACATTTGGTATCGTTCGTACCATTCTTCTTCGTTATATTCTTTCCACTTGCTCATAGGTAGTTTTGGGGGTGCGTAACGCTCTTTTATGCTTTTTGCTTGTGTAGCGTATTGCACCCCCCGTACTTTATCACTTTTATTCTAATCGAGCACCGGCTGAAAATGCCGTATAAGTTGCACTCGCAGTCATGCGTCCTTCTGTTCCAGCACCAGCAGAGCGTAACAATATCTCTGCACCATCGGGTATAAATAACTCAATGTCAGGTGCAGATCCAAACGCACCGGGTAGAATTACTGTAGTCGAGGTGCCTGAGGTAGCTGAAGCAACAACGAATACCGTGTTAGCGTCAACCAATGCCCCATTAGCCTCAATTCCCTCATCAAGGTCTGCAATCGCAGGAGTTCCTCTTACGGTGAACCATATTGAATCCGTGGCGGAATTAAACTGTGTAGCGACTTTCCACGATAGATTATGGATTATAATGTCGCCAACTGCGGTGAATGCCACAAGGGAGTCAACGGCGGCAGTAACAGCTAAATCTTCAATGGTAATGCGCCTAAAGCCATTTAGCAACAAGGTATCAGCGATTATCTCAACTACGGTTATCTGTGCCGATATATTGTCAATATCAGTCGCTGTAGGGAGTGCGTCAATGTCGGTACTATCAGACACACGAGCGGCTTGAATGGTCGCCGGTAGGGTAACAACTGTTGCTGTAGAACAAGCATCAGCGGTAGTTTGCAAGATTGCAGTATTATCAAGACCTGTTTCTATCTTGACATTTGCCGCATCTAAGCTATCCTGTGACGTGGTTTGGGAATTGATTATCCCTGTCTGTACTGGGCTCGGTAGTCCTTGAGCAAACGCCATTCCGGCAATCAGCACTAAGACGATGATTAAATACTTTTTCATTTTAGTCTCCTTACGCCGCAGCGATAGTTGCACCATCGGCATTACGCACGAAGGTCATATGAACTGCGAGCGATCCCGCACCAGATAATGCCGCTGTACCAGCCTGAAGATACAGTATCTTGCCAGTAGCAACGCTGTAGCCAATATCAGACGCTACAAATCCTGTAGTACCAGTACCTAAGTCAGTAGCATCAAGAGTAGCTCCAGTTGCAACGAGCATTTCAGTAAGCGGCGTGGTTGCATCATTTGAACGAACATACACACCAGATGTAGCACCACCACAAATCGTGTTGTCATTCTGTAAAGCAATCCGCTTCAGCACTACGTTACCAGAAGCCGCACCAGTAATTGCAAGTCCTGTTCCGGTATGAATCACAGTTGTCTTAGTGATTATCTTGGTGATGGTGAACTCTGTACCTGCTCCAGTGTTACTTGAAGCATCAAGCATAGCAGAGAACTCATCAGTGCAGATCATAACCAAGTCGGCTGATGCCCAACCTGTGGTACAAGCCGCTGTAGTTACTTGTCCTGAAGTTGTGCTTGCTGTAATGTCAAGCTCAACCCCATTATTTGCCGCAGTGTTACAATCAACGCCACGAACCTTCCATCCGGTAGCAAAGAAGTTAGTACCAAACTTTCCTTCTTTGTCTTTCGTATTGGCTTTCAAAGCCTCTACGATTACAACCGTAGTGGAAGTTACAACGGATGTGATGCGAACAAGAAACGCAGGAGGCAAAACCCCCATTAGATTTCCGCCGCTTAGTTGTCCAACCTTCCATCCGCTATGAATCAACTCTTCTGATGCCATACTACCTTTCCCCGCGCCTCTTATGCGCGGTTTGTTTTAATTTTGCCTTCTGCTTTGGTTTCGCAGGTGGCGTTTCTTTTTGTATCCTGTTGTCATTCGGGATACCGTTTGTTCCCTTAACGGGAATACCGTTTCGTGTTTTCATCTATCCACCTTGTGTTACTTCTTAATGATCACATCCTTTAGGTTAAAGGGGGGAGAGTGGGCAGGTAGTGTGCTACGCGTACAGGTGTCGGCAACAGGGGGGAGGTGCTGTTTCCGAAGTTTGCCTACCCACTCCGATATATGATAACAAAAAAACGCCGAATAGCACCCTTTCAGATGATACTCGGCGTTCTCTTTGAACTTACCGCTTGTACTGCCTATGTTATAACTTTATGCCTCTTCGTATGGTACTCAATGTGGATAGAATCACCCTTCTGATTGATTCCTATCGTAATTGGAATACCGCTACTGTGAGAAGATACGAGTAGTTTACCTATTTCTGCAAGTGCTTTTGATACTTTTTTTTCATATTCTAAAAATACTTTCACTTTTTGACCGTTCTTTTAAGTCTATCAATGACCCCACCGTTCTTTTGGTGTACCCGCTCTATAACTTCCTCGTATTTTGTCGGAGCCTGTCCAGCTTGCTTATCAGCTATCTTGTGCTGATTCCCGGTCGGTGTGACGTGCTTTGCTATAGCTATTGCGGTAGTGAGTGCGACGCTAAACTCAGGGGTTACTTGTCGCTTTGTAACTTCAACGTCACCATCACGGTTTGCCTTAGTGAAAACATCAACAGGAGCACCCATCTGTAACGCCTGATCTATAATATCCATAGCCCCAAGACGACCTTCGTCTGCATCGCCTATGATTCTCTTAGACATAGCGACGTTATGCCCCCAAGCAAGGTCACGGGACTCTGCAATATCTATATCAACACGTGCTATAGCCACATCAGACACAGGTATCATCTTCGCCCCCTTCTCTGCCTTAGCTTCATCTGCGATAACTTTAAGCGGAGCAACAGCATCGAATACTTCACCAGCCACAACATACGGAGCTTCGGCAACGAAGTCATCATTTGTCATCAGCTGTCTGATTTTTTTGTCACTTGTGGCGTGTTTTCCCCGCCTGAGTGAGCCAGATGAGGATTCCTTGCTCGGAATATCCTTTCTTTGTGCTGGTTTAGCTCGTTTTCCCGCTCTGTTCTTTGGTTTTGTATCCAATTATCGTTCCTTTTATCGACCATAGCCTTCTGTTTAGCCTTTGCGGCACGGACAGACTCTCGCACGCCCCCGATTTCGTCAGCTATTCGCTTACCCATTTCCGCGCAACGCGCCTTTGAGAAACTTGGCTTGAAGTGAATAGTGACGTAATCAGGGTAATAGTGCTTTTGTAGCTTACCGTTCTCGTTAAAACCTTCAAAGTAGCGCATATCGCTTGTGTATTCTGCCTCAAACGTCCCCATATCCTTGAATTTTACCACGTTTCCGTTTGCAATAGCCTCAACTATAGCAGTAGGAAGCAGGGATAGAACAAGTTTAACAGATAGGATAGGCAGTGCAGAACCTTGTGGTTTAGCTTTCTTGTAGATATTGCAGATCAAAGCCGCTACATCGTTGATTCCGAACGTACCGCCATCGCTAACCTTAACCCTCTTATCAGCGACATACACGTATTTTGCCTTAACCCTACGTATGTAATACGCCGTACCACGACTATTGACGGGGCTTACTTCCCAACCATCAGCCATATCTTGGTTCTTCTGACGCTTTAGGTTATATGCCATCTACGCTATCCAGAATGTCCTTGGCGATCCTGCCCATAATGACTCTATTACGTGCGAGGCTGTCTGCGATGATGTCATTCATTTCCTTAATGTCATCTGGAGTAGTTACGTGGAATGTAACGTAGTAATCATTACTATCGTCATCGCCCCACGTCGGTATACCGCTCGTTGTCGTTGACTGCAATAGCTCTATCTCTTCCCCTGCGTAGCGGTGCTTAGGCATCCCCGGCCTCCGCCATCTGTTCCGCCACACTGTCAAGGTTCGCATTGATCAAGTCAGCAAAGTACTTGCTTAACCCTTGTGACCTGTAGTACTTGACAACCAAGATGAACACCCCAAACCAAGCAAAGAACAGGGCAACAAGGATGATGATAAGGACGGTGACCGATAGCATTACTTCCCCTCCCTGTTCACTCCAACGCTACCAATAACCATCCAAGCATTGCCCCCGCACCTGCACTCGCCAAGTTTATGTGGAAACTCGTCAACAATATACGAGTGATGGCAATATCCACATTTGACAACTATCCCGACAGAAGGCTTCGGAGGACTGTACGGAACGAACTCAGCCACTAACTTCACCCTTGTATCTTTCGGTGCTTGCTTGGGCTCCTGCTCTGCGCTGTCAATCGCTACAATGGTTGGTGGACGTTGCCCTAACGCCTCTACCTTCTCTTCTAATATACCAATGCGGACATAGTTGTCGTCGTCCGCACCGCCTAACCAGGCAACGGCTTGCTTACTGCTGATCATAGCTTGATCAAGTTTCTTTTCCAGCTTGTCAACCCTGTCCAGTAATTGACGAGTTGTGCCTAACATAACATCAACTCCAGCCTCAAGGTACGGTATAAGATGTTCGCGTTTATTCTGAGTGGAAGGATCAAGTAAATCCGCAATATGTATCCCATACTCCTTCTGGCACTTAGGACAGATGCCAAATACCTTTCCCTTAACGCCATCCTTGTTCTTGATGATCCAGCCCTTGCTGTTCACTATCGAACGATCAAGACTGTGCTCACAAAACATACAAAATAGTGACTTCACTTTACTTCCCCTGTGTTTTTTATCCCCCATATACTGTGCGGATGGTCGAGGACTCGAACCCCGATGCCCTTGCGGACGGCAGTTTAGCGAACTGCTGCAATACCATTATGCGAACCATCCTGTGCGGCGGATGAGGGACTCGAACCCCCAAGAGTAATTAGCTCGGTAGTTTTCAGGACTACTGCCTTGCGCAATTAGGCTAACCCGCCATATATCTTTCTGTCCCCTTTTATGGACGTACAACCAATAAACCGGTTGATGTCTAATTGAAACAAACCATACTCTACCACACAACAACTAATACCAAAAACACAAAAACCTCCGTAGGCTGTTTAGCCCCCGTCACACTCACCACAATCACCGCCGGCAAGAAACCTTAAACTTCCGACTCCGCAAACTGACGTGGTACTACTATGATGATTGAGCCAACCTTTGGTTATGGTTTTTGTCCGTATATGCCTGATCCTCATTAGTCCCTATACCGGGCTCCGCGTCGGTAACTTGCTCGGTGCACTGCGTAAATGCCCCTTTATTGCAACGGTCGTAATGTCGGTCGTGCTTCGTGACGGTATATAGTCAAGCAAACTATACCCAAGCCGTACCAGAAACGCCCTGCCTCTTGGCATATCTTTTCCTACTCAACTGACTCAATAAAGATATACGAACACATAACAAAAACGTTTGGCAACCCAAAACTATTATTTTTTCATATCCCAAATTACTTCGCCAGAGAGTACGAGTACTTAACGAATGGCGGTCGCCCGGCTTCAATTTAAGTACCCGTCATATAACCCCCCCCTATCGCAATCGGCTGTCAATAGCTACCGTAACTGGTTTCACACGTGCAAGTTAATTGATGTTATCTTGCACCACTGTCACGCCGACCGTATATCGCAAAGCATGTAGCATCCTACAGAGTATCATCCTACATAGTGTCAAGCTGTGTAACTCGAAAACCGTGCAATAGGTTGCCAGCACTACGCTTCCTTGCTCCATCAGTTCTTGGTAATACAAAGTAATACGTAGGTAATACAAAGTAATACCGTATCTTTCTATCTGGTTGCTTGTATGTATGGCTATATATGAACGTGTGCGAAGTGCAAGATAGCGGTGTTTATTTAGTTATCGGGCAAATAGTGCAAGAAAGACTTGCTATTGATAAGTGAATGTATTATCTTAACTATTGCAAGTCGTCACGGTGACGGCATCACAACAAACAAGGAGTAAATTATGAAAACAGCATTATTAGTATTATCGGCTATGGTTATGTTCTGCGGATCCTTACATGCGGAAACAGTAACCATAAGAAAAAAGGCGTTACCGTCACGTATAATCAATATCAATACTGAGTGCGCTGATAGTTTGGCGATGTTGCCGGGCATTGGCGTGGTAAAGTCGGGGGCTATTGTAGACTATCGCCATGAGAACGGATACTTTTTAAGCATTGATGATATTATGCTTGTCAAGGGGATCAAGTCGGGGACATTCGCCAAGATAGAAGCATACATCACAACGGAAGTAGAGCCAAAGCAATAACCGAGCGAAACCGGAGCGATCCGGTCTATGTGCCGAGAGCACATACTGAAGAGCTACACAACAAACAAACGGAGTACAGTATGAAAACAGGAAAAATTCGCCACAAGCTCGTAACGCAAACGCTCGTCTCTCTTTTATCGGGTTCAGGATTCCGCACTATATCAGCGAGCGACGGTAAGACAATAGTGACCGCAACACTTCGCAACGGCGTGCGCCGGTGTAAGGTCGCAACTGTAACCATAATACCGGTGGTCTTAGACGGTTCAAACTCTCTGATCGGGTTGCCGACTGGCTGGTATTACTGCAATTCCTAAACCGAGCGAAACCGGGTTCGCCCGGTCTATGGGGTTGGCATCCTATACTGATGAGCTAAGCCAGTAGCAAACAACCAAACAAGCGGAGCAAGAAGATGACATTTACAACCAGATCAAAACGGGGCGCAACCCGGTACGAAATCCGAGAGCGGGTTGGCTGTCTGCCGGTTATGTGGGTTTTTCCAAATTCGGCAGATAACCGGGGGGTAGTCCGGCAGGCAATTCGTGAAGCGGCTTTGAGTGGGGGCACGGCGGAGGATAAGCGGAAGGATTTGCGGGACAGGATAGACGGGATTTCGGGGGCGAGCTATTGCACACCGCGACATTTTCACAGATAACAAGCGAAACCGGGTTCGCCCGGTCTTGCGGAACTGGCAACCCG
>Ga0222637_1000393_pt1 | contig 20308 bp, 36 predicted proteins | sample AntAcemetagen143_FD_181149 | JGI IMG/M metagenome (GOLD analysis project Ga0222637, IMG submission 181149) | Saline water microbial communities from Ace Lake, Antarctica - #143 | ecosystem: Environmental > Aquatic > Non-marine Saline and Alkaline > Saline | place: Antarctica: Ace Lake...
ATATACAAAATCTCTAAAGCAATCAAGGTAGAAAAATCTTTGAAGTATGTAGTCTTTTCAGGTGTAGCAATAGAGAAGTCATTAAAATACACAATAGCCACAACTCCAAGTGCTACAACGAAAGGTTTGATCTATTCTATTTTAACAACTCCGTCAGCAATAACGAAAGGTTTGATTTATGAGATAGCAACCTCAACTGCAATTCAAAAGTCACTTAAATATACAGTGGAGAGTTCTGTTACTGTTCAAAAGTCACTTAAATATACAATAGAGCAAACACCGTCAGCGATCACAAAAAGTTTGGTTTATTCAATATTGACTACTCCGACTGCAACGACAAAAGGTTTAATTTATAAGGTAGCAGTAAAAACACCAGTTCAAAAATCTTTGAAATATGTTGTGACTTCAGCTTTGTCAGTTACAAAGTCTTTGAAATATACAGTGCTAACAACTCCGTCAGCCAAGACAAAAGGTTTGATTTATTCTGTTACTATTACACCGTCAGCAAAAACGAAAAGTTTAATTTATGATGTGGTAACTCAAACAACAATTCAGAAATCTTTAGGGTATGTTGTAGCAGACCAAATTGTCATTCAAAAATCTTTGCAATACGTTTGTGGTAGTGCAGAAATTACGATAAACAAGTCTTTGAAATACACAGTTTATTCAACCAAGTCAGCGATTGAAAAATCTTTGGAGTATAGTATTCTCACTACCCCAACCGAGATAACGAAATCACTGAAGTATTCTGTTTTGACAGTTCCAACAGCCATAAGCAAGTCTTTGCAGTATGAGGTTATAAGTCCTGTTAAAGTAGAAAAAGATTTGGATTATAGACTTGCAACAGAAATTGTTTTGTTTAAGAGTTTATCTTATGAAGTAAAAAATCCAGTGATAATTCAGAAGTCTTTGAAATATACAGTTATAAAATCTATAAAGGTTGACAAGTCACTGAAATATACAGTTGAGATAACTCCAGCAATGCTAACGAAAGGTTTAGTTTATGCAATTTTAACTATCCCGTCCGCAATAACTAAAGGTTTGATATATTCAATTTTGACTATCCCGACTGCTAAGACAAAATCACTGCATTATGAAATTGAAAGCCCTGTGTCTATTCAAAAATCTTTAAAATATACTATTGAGGCAACAGTTTCAGCAATAACGAAATCTTTACATTATGAAATTGAAAGTCAGGTAGCAATTCAGAAAACTCTTAAATACACAGTTGAGCAAACACCGTCGGCAATTACTAAGTCACTCAAATATACGGTTACGACAACCAAAACGGCTATTACAAAGTCGTTAGAGTATTCAGTAATAACAATACCCACAGCGACAACAAAGTCTTTGAAATACACGATTTTAACTATTCCAACTGCTGATACGAAGTCGTTGCATTATGAGATTAAAAGCCCAGTTGTTATTCAGAAGTCATTGAAATATACAATAGAAACGACACCCGCAGGAATTACAAAATCTCTAAAATACACAATTCTAACAGTCCCAGTCGCAGACACGAAAAGTTTGAGGTATGCAATTATGATACCGGCAACTTTACAGAAAACTTTGCACTACGAAATTGAAAGTCAGGTTGCGATAAACAAGTCCTTGAAATATATGGTTGAAACAACTCCCGCAGGTCTTCAGAAATCTTTGCAGTATGGTATTATTACGATAACAGCAAAAACTAAAACTTTGCATTATGAGATTGAGGCACAAGTAGCGTTGACGAAGTCGCTTAAATATACAATTTGGTCAGAGGGAGCATTGACAAAATCGCTAAAATACGAATTGATGTATGACCCTTACAGTAAAGAAAACGATTTATATTTTCCAATTTAGTATAATAATAATAATAATATGTATATAAACAAAACAGACGTTCAAAATTATTCAGGCATAGCGATAAATGAAACTCTAAACAGCTTCATAGAAGATTTGATAAATACTGCTCAAGATTATATTGAAGAATATACTAGCAGGAAATTTGAGAATACTGACGAGGACACTACTCGTTATTATGACGGGAACGGAGAAACAAAAATGAAGATAAATGATATAAGAGAAATTACAAGTTTGACTGTGGACTTTAACGGCGAGAGCGAAACTGCATTGACCAATGAAGACGATTATTTCTTATATCCGTTAAATGCGACAGAAGACGAAAAACCTTTTACAGAAATTCAACTTATCCAACCTGAAACTAGATTAAATTTGAATTCACGATTGAGGAGTGCTTCGCCATATCTTTTTGATGTTGGTCAAAGGACAGTCAAGGTTGTAGGAAAATTTGGATATTCTATAACACCGCCGTCAGCGATTAAGACAGTTGCCGTGAAATTAGTTATAGCAATGTTGAAAGAAAATATCGGGGACGCAGATTTGAAAGAAATTACTCAAGAAAGTTTAGGAGATTATTCAGCAAGTTTCGTAAAGGTAAAAGAAATTGCAGAGAGATTACATTTCGCAAACATTTTGGATAAATACAAAAGGAATAATAAGAAAGTTGGCTACGAACTTTATAAAGCGTCTTAAAAATTATGTCAATTAAGAAATTTTACAAAACTTATGTTACGATAACTCGCCTTGCAAGTGTGGCTGGTTCTAAAAGAGAGGAGTATCAGACTTTGAGTAAATTTGCTTGTCATATTCAACCAGCTTCAGCAGAGGACACAATGTTAGGTCAAAGTGGTGGCTTCTTTACAAGTTTCGTATTGTATTGCAGAGCAAGTGAAGATATACAAACTCAAGATAGAGTTAGTGACGGAACGAATAATTACACAGTTCAAGGTGTTCAGGATAGAGCTTTCGGTCGTGGAAGTTCAAATCAGCATAAGAGAGTTTTATTGGTTAAAGGTAAATAATATGTTAACAATAAAAATTGACGGATTGGCTGGATTGGAAAAACGATTTAAGAAATCTCATTACCTTTTAGATAGAGAAGTCAAGAACGCTTTAGGACAAGTTGTTTCAATGATTGAGGGAGAAAGTAAAAGGAGAACTCCAGTTGATACAGGATTATTGAGGTCAAGTATTGGAGGTTCACGAGGCTGGAAATGGGTTAAAGGTTGGACGGCTTCAGTTGGGACAAATATAAAATATGCTTTGGCAGTTCACGAGGGACACGGGAGGCATAATATAGGAGAAAGAAAGTTTATGGAGAAAGGAGCAGAAGCGTCAAATTCTTTTATTCAAAAGAGAATGAGAAAAGCAATGGATAATTTAGCAAGGGCGTTAACTAGATAAAATTATGAAATCATATACATCATTAAAAACAGTTTTGATAAATAAACTTGAGGGAATATTAGGACAAGATAGTGAAGCACTTTTTGTAGATGTTTATTCAGCAGAAGTTACTGACCAAACTGGATATCCGTGTGCTTTTGTTGTTGAAAGTGCGGGGGACGGTTCTTTGCTTGATACAGGAAGAAATGAAAGAGAGTGGCAATTTGAAGTTGAGATTTTGCACGAGGTCGGAAGAATGAACCCTGAAGATGTTTCTGACTCAATAATTGACGCAGTTGATAGAGTATTGGCAAGTTTTGACGCTGATCCACAATTAGAAGTTGCAGGAATAAATAATGCAAAAAAAGTTATTGTAGTTCCAGTTGATATTGATTTTGGGACAAGAGAGGGGGGATATGCAAGAGCGGTTTTGAAAATAAGTATCGTTGATATAGTTCAGCGGTTCTAGTATAATTTATTATAAGTAATTAAAAAAAATTATTATGGAAAAAACAAAAAAAGTAAAAAACATATCAGGTAGAGATTTGAATGTTATTGGCGTAGGAATAGTAAAAATTGACGGAGAAGTTATGGTTGACGAGGGTTTTAACAACGCAAATTTTGAGATTGTCGGCTCATCAAATGCAAAACCTCAAACCAAGTCTGAAGAAAAAAAGGACGAGGAAAAAGTTGAGGATATTATTAAGGAAGATAAAATTAAATAATTATGGAATATTTATCAGATAATGCGTATCTTGCAGTTAAACCCGAAGCGGTTGCAGGGACACCAGTTACTCCAACTAACTTTGTTCCACTTCTTAGCGAAAGTGTAAGAAGCATTATGAATTATACAGCGGACAGGAGATTTAAGGGATTAAGTTGGAAAGCGAACGACATTTTAAGAGGAAACAGAACCCACGAGGGAGAACTTTCAATTTTAGCTGACGCAGATAATTTAGGGCATATATTAAATATGTTTATGAAGTTAGGAGTGACCACAGGGGACGCAACAGACGGTTATACACACCCATTCACAGTGGGAGATTGCGACACTTATTCTTTAGAGATAAAGAGAGGTATTTATGCACAGAGATTATTCGGAGTGAAAGTTGATAGTTTGTCACTAGATTTTGCAGACGGAACTTTACAAGTTAGAGCAGATATTCAAGCACGAGGGCAATTTTCAGTTGCTAAATTAGGAGTTGCTTTGACTGGAGCAGGAATGACAAATATTGTTTTAGACGATACTTACGACCTAGCCCCAACAAAAGGACTTGTTGCAGGAGATGTGATTGTTATTGGAACAGACGAGTTAACTCTTTTAACAGTTGACGCAGACGGAGTGACTGTAACATTTACTTCTACATCTTTGACTTATTCAGCAGACGAGCCAATTTATCTAAAACCACAAACAGCTTCTTTGTCAGGATTGCAAGATCCGTTATATCAAGGGAATACTTTGGTTGGTTTAGGAGTTGACGAAACTGCCTCAACAACAGCGGCGGGTTCAAAAGCTACCGCAACACCAGTTCACGAATTTTCTTTGGATTTGAAAAACAATTTGTTTACAACTCCACGAACAGGAAGTGTTGACCCCGTTAACCTATTGCCAAGAACGAAAGAGGGACAAGTTAAACTAAAACAACTATTAGAGAATGAAAACGACACAGCGGATTTTCTTGATAGAACGAAACAAGCAATGACAATTATGATAAGTGGTCAACATATCAATCCTGATTTTTCTACAAAGGAATTAGTAACGATTAAACTTTACAATATAAAAATGACAGAACACGATAATGCTCTAACAGTTGGAGAATATATTGTTGACGATAAGACTTACGAAGTTTTGTATGACGACAGTGACGCAAAGGCAATGACAATAGATTTAGTAAATAGAACAGCGGGAGCAAGTTATTAAAAATAAACATTAACTATAAAAAATTATGGAAAGAAAAACTATAAAAATGCAGACTGTGGAAAGTGGAATTGAAGTTGAATATAAAGCTTTTATTACAGGTGGAGAAATGAGAGAAATAACTAACATCTTTTTAGGAGATGCAGAAGTTTCTATGGGAGCAAAAGGAGCGACATCAATGAATTCTATTAAAGCAAATGTAATGGTTATAGCACAGGATAAGACTTTTGAAATAATGATAGTATCAATAGACGGTAAAACTGAAAATATTGTTAAGGAAATGAAAAATCTACCGTTGAAAGATTTTGACGAAATTGCAAAAGTGCTAACTGAACTTACAAACCCAAAAGACGAAAGCGATACACCAAAAGTTTAATTGATTTTATAAGCGGAAAATTAAATGAGGAAACTTTAGTCCCAGTGATTTGTGAAAAATATGGCTGGACTTATGAAGAATATATGAATACTCCAAATGATTTTCTGTTTGTAGTTCAAGAAATGTATCGCATTGAAACAAGAAACGCAAGTAAAAAAAATAAAAAACTATTATGAATGAAAGCAAAGTTGGTATCGTAGTTCAAGCATACGACAGAGCTTCTAAAATACTCAAGGACGTATCGGCAAATGCAGAAACTATGGGTAAAAAAATGAAAGGTGTCGGAAAAACAATGACGGCAGGTTTAACGCTTCCAATTCTTGCTATGGGGACAGCTATTGTTAAGACATCTATGGATTTTGAAAAATCTATGACAAATATATCAACTTTGATTGATACGAATGTTGAAAGTATGGAAGATATGGCAGAGGGCGTTAGACAGATAGCAAGAAAAACTCCAGTTGCTTTGGCTGATTTAACTTCTGCTCTTTATGATGTTAGATCCGCTGGAATAGCGGCGGGGGACGCAATGAGTGTTTTGGAAGCGTCTGCTAAATTAGGTGTTGCTGGTTTAGGAACAACGAAAGAAGCGACGACTTTAATGACTTTGGCAGTAAACAACTTTAGGGATAGTGGATTGTCAGCGTCGGAAGTTGCGGACATTATGTTCAAAACTGTTAAAAATGGTATCACGACAGTAGGTCAGTTATCTCAAAGTTTTGGTTTAGTTGCCCCGTTGGCTCAAGCAACAGGTATTTCACTTCAGGAATTGCAAGCGGCGACCGCCGCCTTGACGCAGGTTAACAAGTCAGCAAGTATCTCACAAAACTCATTAAAAGCCGCGCTGGTTTCATTATCTAAACCGACTGCACAAGCCCAAGAATTATTTGAAAAACTTGGAGTTGATACTTTTGCAGGACTTGTTGAAAAGACAGGAGGAATGGTCAAAGCTTTTGGAGCAATGCAGGACGCAACCGACGGCAATACACAAATGTTTGCTAAAGCGATAGGGTCAGGGGAAGCTCTAACTTCTGTTATTTCTTTGTTAGGAGGACAGTCAGAGTCTTTCACAACATCTCTAGCCGATATGAATGGAAAAGTAAATGCCATAGATGAAGCATATCAAAAACAGCTAGAAACTTTCTCGGCTTTGTGGCAACTTCTTAAAAATAATTTTAATGTAGCATTGCTTGAACTTGGAACAGAGTTAATGCCTATGATACAAAAAGGTGCTGAATGGTTGACAGAAAAAATTGAAATGTTAACTGATAAATGGAAAAAATTAGAACCCGAAACTCAAAAATGGATTTTAATGTCTTTGGGTATTTTGGCTTTAGTCGGACCTCTACTTCTAGGGTTAGGATTTTTGGCTTCGTCACTAGTATCTATTACTGGGGCTTTAACATTATTAGGAGGAGCTTTTACGATAGCAAGCACGCAAGGAATTACTATGGCAAGCGGTTTGAATGGTTTATCTTTTGCTGGAGTGTTAGGAAGTGTCGCACTTGTTGCGTTAGCTTTTACAGGACTGATTATTTTGTTAAATGAAACTATTAAAACTTATGAAGCATTGCAAAGAGATATAAATGGATTAGAGGGTTCATTAAAAACTCTTGAAAGTTTAGAGGGGACAACGCAAACACGGATTGACGAATTGAAAGGAAAGGGAGAATTTGAAAGAGCTGAAAAATTACAAAAAACATTAAATAAAGTTAGCAAAGACAAAAACTTTGTAGATGTAGCAGGAGTTTCGCCGACGGACTTTGTATTTGGAGGAAATGAAGTAGGTGGAGCAGAGGGGACAACTCCTCAAATTATAAATAATTTTGATTTTAAGGGTGCGAATGTAACTGATAAATATACTTTTATGAAAGAGATAGGAGATGTTTTTTCAAGGAAAGTGCAATTATCTAATCAAGGAATATAATTATGTGGTCAATAAAATACGACAGCACAGAACTAGTCAATAGCACTTACAATGTCAGTAAGGTTCTTGACGATACCACAGCCCCAAGAGAATTAAATATATCTGAAACAGAGGGAATAAACGGTGCGGTAATAATAAATGATAGGTGGGGTTCAAAAACAATTAAAATTAAAGGAATTTTGATTGGAACAAGTCCAAGCGATTTGCAAACTAAAATTGATACTCTTAATGAATTACTTGCAAGGACAGAAAAAAATTTAGATATATTGCCGACTGGTGGTTCAACAAGAAGATATGTTGCTCGTCTAGTTGGTTCAGTTGAGTATGACCGAGATTATTACAACGACGATTATGTTCCATTTACAGCAAACTTTTTTGTAAAGGACGGAGTTGGAAAAGATACTGCTGTGACAACTGCTTATGAAGAATTAAATACTGCGGTTGAAAGGCAACCAGCGTCGGGGTCAGACGATATGTCTTTGGTTGGTTCAGCCGATCCGAAACCTTATATTGAGATATTGCTTGGCACTATTGGTAAATTAGATTTAATTACTTTCACGAATGACGACGATAGTAAAGCAATGACTATTGAAATTGATAATAGATTTGTAATAAACGATAAGATATTTATTGATACTGACGCAAAAACTGTTAAGAAAGAAACGGCGGGAGTTCAAACTGACATTGCTTCTTCGGGAGAGATACCTGATTTTATTTTAGGCACTAACGAATTCCATTTTGATTTTCAAGGTGCGACTTTAACTTTAGACCAAGAACAAATTACTGCTCACAATAACGGGTTAGTAGTAGGGACGACTGCTGGAGGGACACACTATTGTCAAACACAAAGTTTTATTCCAAGTAAAAGTGGTTATCTTTCGCAGATTAAAATTTACGCTAGTAAGACTGGGACACCTAGTAATTTACAAGTTCAAGTATATACAGATAATGGAGGACGACCTGATGTAAACTTAGTTACAGGAGAAACTGGTTGGTTAGAAGATGAAAGTTCTTTTGCTGGTGGTGGAGTAATAACTATTAACGACAGCACTCCTAAATACTACTTGAGGGCAGGTGTCAAGTATTGGCTGGTATTCCAAACTATTAGTAGTGCAGGTAATCATTATTATATATATGGGAGTGGTAGTGCGACAGAAAATTATTATGCAAATGGAGAATGGTTAAAATATGAGGGTTCAGTTACTCCGCCAACAGACCCAAGCGATTGGGCAATTTCTCCGAGTGACGCACGACCCGGTGATGTATATTTTCAGACTTATCAAGGACAAGGAGGTGCAGTTGATTGGCAAGTTGATTTAGCAATTAAATACACAAAAAGATATTTGTAAAAAATTATGACAAAAATAGGACAAAAAAATTATCAAGTTAGAGTATATACTCCGTCAACATATTACGACGGGGCTACTCCTGATAATGTTGTTGCTATTCTTGATATTGGTTCTTATAGTTCAAAAATAAACTCGGGGCTTGGAGAACTTAATTTTACGGTTGAGAGGACTATTCAAAACTGGAATGAGATAGCGGATATTGAATTAGGAAAGATAATTGAATTATGGGTTAACGATTTAGATACTACTGATTACGAAAGACAATATGTCGGTTATGTTTCAAGGATTAACTTTACTGAAAGTGTTGACACTCGGTCAATGAGAGTAATTTGTTTAGGTTATGTTTCAAGATTAACTTTAGATATTTATAAAAGTGGGACAACGACAACTATTACAGAAGCGACGACTGACCCAAGCACAATGTTTAAGAACATTGTTATTAAATTGAGAGATAGTGCAAATGGAAATATCCCGTTTATCAATTTTGGATCAGCTCCAAATTCAACGATTGACGATACATTATTATCTATGGACGCGACTTTTAAGCAAATGACTTACTTTGAGGCCATAGAGCAATGCAGAAAGTTAGCCCCTGCAAATTGGTGGTGGAAACTAGGTGCTGATAACCAATTTTATTTCAAGGCAAAACCGATTGAGCCAACACATTTTTTTGCTATGGGAAATTTACAGACATTAAATGTTGGTTATTCTTTAGAAAATGTAAGGAATGGAATTTTAATATGGGACAAAGCCACGGATTACAGGTATTTAGAAGATAGCAAAAGTATCACAGATTTTGGAAGAAGAATTGAAAGAAAAGTTGAAGCGAACGCTGACAGCACAGGTGCTATGGATAGGATAGCGAATAGTTTTATTGGAGAAAGCAAAGACCCACGTTCAGTTATCAGTTTAGTCGTGCTGGATAATAACGAATTTGAAAAATTTGGGGACGGTGCAGGTTATGATATTGAAAGCATTAAGGTTGGCGATACTTGTCGGATAAGTGGTATTGCTGAAAGTGCTAGAACATTTTTATCAGATAATATGTTGATTGTTGGTGTGACTATTACTCCGTCAAAGGCGTATGTTGACGTTGAAGTTACAGACGAAACTATGGAAAAGTTCTTGTTGAACTTGAAAAAAGATACTCAGGAAACAGAAAAAACTACAATCCCCGACACATACACGGCAGTATAAATTACTATGGAAAAATTTATAGAAGAAAAAATCAAAGCCATTGAAACTGACATTAAGAATATCAAGGAAAACCATCTTTACCACATTCAGAATGACATCTCAAATATGAAAGTTAGCGTAAAGGAGGTTTCTACTAACCAAAACTGGTTAATGAAATTCTTTTGGATTATCGCCTCAACTTCAGTTGCTGGTTTAATCACTGGCATAATAAACTTACTCACTAAATAAGAAAAAACTATGAACAATGAAACATTAAAGAAGTTCAGTTTGTATAGGTCTTTAGGTTCTCAACTTATAAATCAAGGTAAGTTGTTTCTTAATAAAGCAACACTTGTTAACAAGGTAGTATTTCAAGGTAGTATTATTAGGACAGCAGTATTAGATAAAACAGGTGTGCCTCCAGTTCTGTATGACGAAAAATATCACACTACTGATATTGATACTTGGAAGACTATAATTGAAAACGACTGGACGAATAAAAAGAAATGGATAGAAGACAGTTTTGACTGTGATAATTTTGCAGGTGCTTTTTGTGCCTATGCGGCGGATATTTATGGACTTAACTCTGCTGGTAGATTTACAGTAGAATTAGTTAACCCAGTAACGAATGCTCATATTGGATATCATAGAGCAGTGATCATTGTGGATAGCAGGTTAAATTGTTATCTATTAGAAAGCCAAGACGATAGAATGATTTTGATTGAAAGAGGAAAAGATTTAGTTATAGGAAGCTGGAAATATAAAGTCAATTATATTTCAATGAATTAGTTTATAAGTTAATAATAAAATTATGGATATAAATGAATTTTTTAGTTTAGCAATAGTAGGTGCAATGAATTCTGAATTGTTAGAATTTATTACAACTGAATACGGAAAGAAAGGTAGTGTAATTGCTACTTTAGTTATGTCATTGTTAGTTGGTTCTGCCTTTACATTTTTTTCTGACTTTGGTTGGTTCTTAAATATATTAGGAGTTCTGACTGCGTCCTCTACCTATTACGCTTTGTTTGTAAAAGTTAGAAAATAACATTGACAACAATCTTATATAATGATAAGATACAGTCGCCTCCAAATAGTTTATAATGTCTTTTATTTTTCTATTTAGGGTTTGAGAAACCGCCAACTATGGCGGTTTTTCGTTTGCCTACGAAACCTATTATTTGACTCTAGGTTTTTTTTATTGCCCTGTTTATTTATCCCTTGACACTCAAGACTCTGTCTGATAGTATATAGATATAACATAAGACATTATAAATTTATTAAATAATTAAATAAAAAATATGTATAGTTTTAATTTAAGTTTTGAAGAATTGCCCGAAAGTTTACAAGAACAAAAGATAGACGAAATGATTAAGTTTGATTTTGAAAACAACAACGTTAATATATCATTAAGCGATTTAACGTTAGAAGAACTTTTAGAAAATGAGAGATATAGAGAAAGTGCTAGAAGAAATATAGAAATGCGATTTCCTATGTATTTCTAATCGTTAAAAAAAGACATTATAAATTAAGTATTAAAAAAAGATGTTAGAATTTGCAAAAAAATTAGGAGAACAGACAAAAGATTTAGAGAAATTATTAGAAATTGACGAATTAGAAAAGCAAGGAGGGTTGCTTGGAGAAATTTGGGTTGACTCAATTTACCCTGTAACAAAGTTAAAGGTTAATAAAATGTTAATTGAAAAACAAGAAGAAATTAAAGAATTAGTTTTTTCTTAAAAATAAAAATATGAAAAAATTTGATTATAGAGTTGGGGCATACAACGGGATAAAAGAAATGGAGCAATTAAAAAGGTCAGTGAGAAATAGAAAAATTATCGGGGTTTTCAAAAATGTATTGATCGCTTTGTTTTTTCTCTCTTGTCTATACTTTGCTGGAAGATATGATAATTATCTTCTAATGAATGGTTACATCAATTAAATTTGAAGCAAAATTGACCTGTAAGGAATAAAACGAGCAAAGATTATTAAGTTATCATAAATTAAAAATATATGGATAAAACAGCAAAATTCGTGAGCAAGTATCTATCCTGTGGTTGTTGCGGTTTAGGATTTAGAACTTGGAAAGAATACGAAGACCAAGACCAAGACAAAGGTTATGGAATATGTAGAGAGTGTCAGGGCATTGCAGAAAAAAGAGAAACAGCAGAAATGGATAGAGCGATAAGTTTAGTTAGTAACGGATTGAAAATTAAAAAGAATAAAGACAAGTTTGATAATAAACCAAGAGCGGAACAGGAGATTATCGTTTTTGATCTGAAATCAAGAAATAGGAGTAATAATCTATTACTAAAAGGAAAAACTTTGAGTGAATGGAGCGAGATACTGGGTATTAAAAGAAGCACACTTGCTCAAAGATACTATGTTTACGGTTGGTCGGTAAACAGAGTTTTATCAATTTAATTAAATACTATTTTGGCTAACCGTAGAATGTTTTCAAAGACAGTATCAAACTCAAGTGAGTTTCTTATGATGTCACAGTCGGCACAAAACTTATATTTTCATATAGGTATGAACTCTGATGATGACGGGTTCTGTGAGATTTTTACTATTATGAGAATGACAGAAAGTAAACCTGATGACTTAAAATTATTGCACGAAAAATGTTTAATTTATGTTGTTGATAGCAGGGTTTGTATCGTAAGGGATTGGCACGAAAATAATCAATTAAGAGCGGACAGATATCATAGAAGTTCTTATTTATCAGAAAAACCTATAAAAGAATTATACCTGTCAATGATGAGTGAACAGATTAAAAACAATAGTTTATATAGTGATTTGTTTCTTGGTTTACCAAATGGCAACCAAATGGCAACACAGGCAAGGTTAGGAAAGGTTAGTTTAGATAAGGTAAGTAAAAAGAAAGTTTCTTTGAGTAAAGAAAAATTGAACAAATATAAGGAGGAGATACTAATTTATTGGAATAGCAAAAATATAATTGTTCATAGAAATTTATCTAAAGAAGCTGAAAAAGAGATTGAGAAAATAATAGGATATCCCTATAAACCTATAAAGGACATAGACGGGGCAATAAAGGACATCTTAAAATCAATAGATGTTTATTCAACTGTCCTTAACGGGTCAGAGTATTGGTGGTCGCATAAATGGAATTTATTTGAATTCTTAAAAAGGGGAAATAAACAATTTGAAGGCAAGTCGGAAAAAGACTATATAAAAGGTCGTGACGTTAATATTAACAAAGTAGATAAATTTAATTAAATATATGGCAAAAATAATAATAAAAGGTAGAGTTGACCCGATAATTGTTGACCAAAAAACAGCACTCAATGTAAAAAGAATTTGGTTAGATCCGACGAACGAGAAAACTCGTAGATTAGATTTAGGGATTTGGGCTGGAGAATATGGTCAAATTAGGTTCATAGAATTAGAAAAAACTGCACAAGAAAAAACAAGGCGGAAATTTACAGAACACGAATTGTCTTTATTCAAAGCACAGATGATTGATTATAGAATGGAAACTGGCGACGAAGATTTTTTGGAAAGAGTTGAAAATATAAAAGCTGATATTTTAGAAGAAAAAAGAAAACCGTTTTGGTCGCCGGAACTTGTTAAAATAATTTCAGATTTTAGAAGAAAGAAAAATGATGTTGGATTTGATATCCAAAAAGAAGCAGAAAAAATTGTGCAAGAGAGGTGGGTTGATAAAGGTTGTATAACTAGAGGAAAATTTGAGCAATATTTAGTTAAGATAAAAGCAGTTACCTTTCAAGCAGGATATTCTGATTATGCAATTTGCAACGCTCTATTATTAAAAGAAGCTGAAGAAAAACTTGAGGCAATGGAATTTGAAGAAGGTAAAAAAGAATTTGCTAGAAAAAAGCAATTAGAACATTATGAAAACAAAATTTAAGGAACATTTAAGAGATATAGGAACAGAAGTTTCAAAGATTGGAAAACAGGGAGGAGGTTCTTATATAATCGTCGGGCATATAAATTGTCCTAGACAGTCTTGTCAAAAATTGATTGAGTTGAGAGAACAGCAAGAACCTAGCAAGGCACAAATTAAGAATGGTTATTATTGGATTGAGTGGTCTATCTGTCCTTTTTGTGGACTGTATAGTCACGGTTCTAAAAAAGAAACTGTAAAGCAAGAATATTTAGAAATGAAAAATGTTGTTGAAGTTAAAGTTAAAAAAAAGAGGTTTGTTAAATTTCTCAAAAGAGAAGATATTATAAGAAAGGTCGGCTTTTTAAGGCAATGGTTAAACGAAAAACCTGAAGACAGGTTAGTTACAGACGCAGATATTATTAACTGGTTAAAATTGGATAAATTAAAAAAATAATTATGGAGAAAACAAAATTTGCAAAAAGAATACCCTATCAAAATTGGACTAACTCACAGTTATCAATAGCGAAATTTTATGGTGGTTGTATTTTAGAGGGTAAGAGATATGTTTTGGATTATGATAATTGTAAAACTACTGGAGAGGGAAAAGATAAAAAATACTTCCCTGATTTAGTTTTAGAGAGTGAATTAAAAATTAAATAAACATAATAGATATATGAAAAAAGAAACAATAGAAAAAGAAGTTGTTAAGAGAGTTTGTGTGACTATACATAATTCCTTTATTGAGTTAATAACAAAGTTAGATGAAGAAATTGTACAATTAAATAATAAACTCAATAATTATTCAAAAGATTCTCCAATACAAGAACTAAATAAAGCAGTAACTATCGAAACGGAAAGAAATCTTAAACGTGATATGTTAAATGCTTTTGTTTCTGTGTGCAAAACTATAAAAAAATTTGAAGAAAATAATAACAAAAGCAATGAATAACTCAACATCAACAACAATAAATAAAGGAGTTTATAAATCTAATAATTATAAAGAGATGGAAAATATAAATAGAATAGAAATATTAAAAAAAAGAATAAAGATTTTTGAGTTAAATAAAAAAGAATCTATTGAAGATTTAAAATACGAATCAGATGTTAAAGAATTAGATTTATTAAGAAAAGAAAATTTTTATAGTCTTATAGGAAAAGAACTTAAATTGAATTATGATATTACATTGTTTGAAAAACTACCTTCTTGGATTTATAAAGATGGTAGGAGATATACTTTTTATTTCTGTATGGCTTGGTTAAAAAAAACTCCTTTTGAAATGTATTATAGAGATACTATTTTTAAAAACAATTTAATCATTGTTCGTGGAGAAACAATAGATGAAACAATCAATCTTTTAAGTGATAGAGTAAAATCATTAAAAACTAAATAAAACATAATAGATATATGAATAAAGAAATAAAATGTAAAACAGCTTCAGGGAATGGTTCGGAAAGATATAATGAAGTTTTTCGTATAGAAGGTTTTATTAAAAATCCAACAAAAAAAGAGTTAAAAAATTGGTATAAATAACATATAGATATATGAAAAAAGAAAAAAGAGGAACAGTATTATTAGAATTTGCAAAATGGCTTATTACCAATGAGAAAAGAAGAAAATTTTATATAATGAAAAGTGATACAGTTTTTATGATAAGAGTAAATAAATTACCTAAAAATAAGAAATAAAATCACTTGACACTCAATAAACAATCTGATAGTATATAAGTAACAAAAAAGACATTATAAATTAAGGACTATAAAACAAAATGACCAAAAAAATTGTAAAGAAAAAAGCGATTAAGAAAAAAATAACTAAAAAGCCAGTAGCTAAAAAAGTTGTTAGAAAAAGTAAACCAAAAAATAACGACATAGTTATTACAAGTCCGATTGACCCGAGTTCACAAATTGTTATGTCAAGCGAATTGGCAGACGACAGTATGATTGAAGCCGAGTTAATGGGAGAAGTCTTGCCTCATTATATATATGAGTTTACTCAAAAGGGTAAAAAGATTACAGGGTTAACAGTCAAAGGAGTTAACGAAGTTGTTAGAAGATTAAACCGAAACAAGAAAAGCGGTTATAAAATTACATTCCCGCCCGAACATATGAAAGTTGAAAGAGATGTTAGTTATGACGGAGTATTAGGAATTGAAGTTAGAGTTTTAGCAGTCAATTTAATAGACGGAACGAGTGCGTGGGGTATAAAATTTGAGCCATACAAAAAGACTGGAAGAAATGGAAATTATGAAAATACTTTTGCAGTAGAAAAAGCATTATCAAAAGCAGAAAGAAACGCAAAGCGAAAGTTAATACCCGAAACAGTTGCGACAAAAATGATTGAAAAAATGATAAAGGCAGATCCGAACGCAATTCAAAGATTAGCACCAGTTGAAAGTAAACAAATTGCTGTCACACCTGCACCAGTGAGGCCGTCAACTAAAGCAGAAATTCAAAAGATTATACTTGACGGAATTAGATACACGAATGATATAGACCAAATAATTGAATTTGACGAGAAAGTTCAAGCTGATAAAAGATTTGCAGGAGATAAAGATTTCAAAGTTCAAGTCCACCAGTTAGCAGATTTAAGAGTTAACCAATTACAAACTAATGACTAAAATAAAAAAAGAAAAAGGAATGGATTATAATTTTGAAGAATTATATCCGAATAAAAAAATGCTTTCTTCTTCACAGGTTTTGACTTATGAAAAAGAACCGCAACAATTTTATGTAGAGTATGTTTTAGGAGTGAGAAGAAAAACAAGCCAACCTATGTTTGTAGGAAAAGTATTTTCAGCAGGTTTTGCAGATAGAAAATTTGACTGGAGAAAATCTCTTGATAGTTGGAATAATGGTAAAGGAGTTGCACCGAAACGACTGTATGACCTTATGGAGAACTCATTAAAAGCAATGCCACTATTACCAAAGAAAGATTGTGAGTATGCGTTGAAATGTAAATTTATGGGTTGGAGTTTTAGAGCTTCTTTGGACGGACAAGTTCCGGCAGATAAAATAATCATTGAAAATAAGACAGGTCAAGTTCCGTGGACGCAAGTAAGAACAGACGAAAGCGATCAGATTACTTTTCAAAATTGGTGTTACTGGAAAAAGAATGGAGAGTTATCAAAAAAGACAATATTGTTTTGGGTAAACACTGGAGCAAATTCAAGGCAGTTGATAGTGACTTTCAACACAAAGCGAACATTGAAACAATTACAAGAATTTGAAAAAAGAATGGTAGCCGTGGTCGGAGGCATCAATGCAGAGAATTTTGCAAATGCAATTTATAATTAAAGTTATGTATCTTAATCAAGCAAATTTGATAGGCAATTTAACAAAAGACCCCGAAATGAAAGAAGTGGCGAATGGAGGTTTTGTTTGTGTATTTCCTATTGCGACAAACAGATTTTACAAAGATAGCACAGGAGAAAAGAAACAGGACACTCAATTTATTGATATTGTTTGTTTTGGTAAACAAGCAGAGAGTTCAGGACAGTTTTTGCAGAAAGGTTCACAGGTTTTTATTACAGGAAGAATTCAAACTAGAAGCTGGGAAGTTGAGGGAGAAAAAAGATTTAGAACAGAAGTTGTTGCTGAAAGAGTCAGTTTTGGCAATAAAATTAAAAAGGAGGAAGAAGATTTAACAGATAAGGAAGAATAATTATTATGACGAGAAGTAAAATATCAACTAAATATGATTTAGACGATAAGCAGAAAGAAGCAATGAAAGAATTTTTGAAAGGTAAGACATCAGCAGAAACGGCTGGAGGAGATATTGGTTGTTCTCATCAGCAAGTTATCAATATGACTACAACACTTTTTAGGTGGCTAGTATTCAATAAAAAAATTGATATTGACAAAGTATTAAAAAATTATTAAGAACCATAAAACATTAAAGAATTATGAAAATTTTAGAAAAGAGCGTTGAAACAGTAGAAAAAGAGTTAGTCGTAATTTCAAAAGAAGTTAAGGCACAAGTGAAACAAGCCAACGATATTATTGTGAAGACCGAAGAAGACGTGATAAAAGCGACAGGATTATTAGGAGAAGTAAAGGTAAAGATTAAAGAAGTTAAGTCTGTCAAAGATGTTATTTTGACTCCTTTCAAAGAACACATTAAATTTTTGAATGGATTGTTTACCGCTCAATTAGATCCGCTTGAAGAAATTGAAGGAATTATTAAAGGGAAAATTGTTGGTTTTGCTAGAGAGCAGGAAGCAATAGCAAAAGCGAAAGAAGAAAAATTGAGATTAGCAAAAGAGAAAAAGGACGCAAAAGCTATTGAGAATAATAAACCAGTAGAAGTAGCCCCAGTTCCAACAGTTGAAAGACGAGAACAAACAGTTAATGTTGGTTCAACTCAAGCGACGACTAAAAAGACTTGGGAATTTGAAATTGAAAATTTTGAAGAATTGCCAAAAGATATTATTGCAGAAGTTTTGGCTAAAGCTAAAGTAAAAGGTATTTACGATATAGTCGTTCGTAAAAGAGTAAGCAGTGGAGTTAGAGAAATCAAAGGTGTAAGAATTTTTGAAGACTTTAACGTAAGCGTAAGAGTATAGTTATGAAAAGATTTATAATTACAATTTGTCTATTTGCAATGTTGATTGCCCCGCTCCAAGCGGGAGCAGTTAGCAACTCGCAAATAAAAGACCAGTATATACAGGCACTAACGGAAGTTATTGCTCTCTTAGTAAAACAAGTTAACGAATTAACTCTATTACTACAAATTCAACTAAAGGCACAAATGATTGAAAAAGAAGAAGTGAAAATCTTTGAGCCGATAATTGAAGAAGAATGGTTTGAATGGAAAAGGTGTAATTATGCTTTGGATATTTGGAGCAAAGACGAACAGAGATGTATTCCTGATTATGCAAAAATTGAGAGAAACAAACAAAGGGCATTTATTCGTTAATTTCTAAAGCTATGGGTTCAAAACATAAAATATCACAAAATGCACGGAGAGAGGCACGGAGAGCATACAAAGGTTTCAATAGCGAGTTGAGAGATAAACTCAAAGTATTTAACGAGGCGTTAAGACCAAAGCCAAAGTTGATACCTAAATGGATTTGGAAAAAGGTTTGCCTACGAGTGATTGATATTGAGAAATTAAAAACTGGAACTGGTCAAAAATAAAATTATGCCTAAAAAGAAATCAACAAAAACAATTTTAGAGGAGTTCAAATTGAAATGCGAAACAGCACTTGCACAGGTTCAATCGGTTGAAGATTTCAGGGAGGATAAAATGATTGACTTTGTTTTTAAGGTTGGCGACGTTCTTTTTAACAAAGACCTTGACACAATGGACGGAGGTTGGTTGGTAAGACACGGAGGGAGGTTGACTGGAGTTTATGCTTATCTTGGTAACAAGGCGTCAAGAGCAAGGGGAGAGAGAGATGTTTACGCACAGAAGAAAGACGAGGTTTTTCAAAATCTTGTTTTGGCACATATAAAGAAAAGCAGTTACAAAGTAACAGAGGCACGGGCTATTGCAAAACTTGAAACAACTGATTTAGAAAATTTGGTTATAGCGAAAGAGGTAGAGAAAAACAATTTAGAAAACGTTATGTTGGCAACAGATAAAATGGTCGGTTTTATTCAGTCAGCACTTCGTGTGAAAAATGCGGAGCAATATAAAACTGGTTCAAACTACGACAATGCGAGTGGTGGAATTGGTAAAAATAACAACAATGGATAAAAATTATATGAGTGAATTTTGTTTAGAACAAAACCAAGATATGAATACATTAGAACAAGTTATCCAAGAAAAAGATATTTATATAAATTTTTTAGAAACAACAATAAGTGAGTTAGAAGAAAAATTAATATCCTAAACCTAAAATCATTAAAAACTAAAGAATAAATAACTATGAACAAAGAAAAAATATTAAAAGAAATAAGTAAATTATTAGACAAGTATAACCAAACTTCAAACTTGGAATTAGAAGACCACAATTTCAAAGTTAATTCAGATGGCTGGAAAAAGATAACAGTTTATGATGTAGAATATCTTGAAAATAGAGAAGGAGATATTTGGGAGATTTTAGAAAATGAAGCCAGAGGTGAACAATTATTTACTTGGAAATCAGCAATGAGAGAAACTGAAAAAGCAGGCAAGAGAATGCCAACAGATAGTGAGTTTACAGAATTATTAAAAACTAAAGAAGATATGCCTAATCTTGTTTTTTCTGGCAACCGCAATACTAATGGAGCTTTCTTCAATTCAGGCACGAACACGTACTTTTGGTCGTCTTCCGTGTCTGGGGCTAATGCTTGGGGACGCTACCTGAGCTCTAGTAACTCCACTGTCACCCGCTACCCGTACGGTCAGGTGAACGGTTTCTCGGTTCGTTGTCTTAAAAACTAAAGAATAAATAACTATGAATAAAAACACACCACAAGACCTAAAAAAAATATTTGAACTAATGCAAAAAGATGTAGCGATGAGCCACCACCTTTCGGA
>Ga0222637_1000394_pt1 | contig 20261 bp, 20 predicted proteins | sample AntAcemetagen143_FD_181149 | JGI IMG/M metagenome (GOLD analysis project Ga0222637, IMG submission 181149) | Saline water microbial communities from Ace Lake, Antarctica - #143 | ecosystem: Environmental > Aquatic > Non-marine Saline and Alkaline > Saline | place: Antarctica: Ace Lake...
AACTATAATTAAAGAGATAACATAAGAAATTTTAATATCTATATGTAATAGGTCAACCAAAAATATAGTAATTAGCAACTTTAATAGAAAACTGACTACTCCACCTATTAAATATTTAATAATCTTTACAAAATTCTTTTTCAGATAATTAAAAGACCACTTATATAATTTATGAACAACCATAATAATCTCCTTAAAAGATTAAAAATTAACTTAAATTTTTTATAAATCTCAAACACACTAAATCTTTATCTATTATTTTTTCTTAGTTAATTCTCTCTTACTTAAATATAGGCCTTCTTCAATCAGAGTTCTGTTAGTTTTAATTGAATCGCCAATAATTCCGAACACAAAAAACAACACTGAACCCAATACTAATAATGTGGCAATAATTAATGATTGTATATATCCTGAATAACCTGCATTAGTGAAGTAAAAATAGAAAAATCTAATGAATAAAAAAAGTCCTGGCAAAAAAGACAATAAGCTCAAAGTGATGAAAGTCTTAAATGGTTGATACAAATAAAATACTCTTATTAGGTTAGCAGTACTTTTTCTCATATGCTCAAAAATGTTTTTGAACAATCTAGATTTACGTGTGGGGGCATTTGTCTTAATATCATAATTAATTATCTTTAAACCTTTTGAAGCTGCCTGCATCAAAGTATCAAGAACATAACTAAATTGAGATGTAACATTAATTCTTAACAATGCCTCACGAGAATACGATCTAAACCCTGAGACTGTATCTCTAACTGGAGACTGGATCATTTTACGAACAAGAATGTTACCAAAATATTGCAAAGCTCTCTTTAATAGAGAAAAGTGTTTTACTTTCCAAGGAGTTCGATTACCAACAACCATATCTGCACGAGATTCTAAAATCGGTTTTACTAATGCGGGAATGTATCTTGAAGGATACTGATTATCTCCATCACTATTAACCATTATATCACAACCTCGCTTTAAAGCAGCTAAAACACCACTATTAAATGCCCGCCCTAAACCTCTGTTAATCTTGTGTCTTATAACAATACAACCATGTTTTTTTGCAACTTCAACCGTTTTATCAGTAGAACCATCATCTACTATTTGAACTTCAATCTTATCAATTCCAGGTATTTTCTTAGGAATATCATTAAGAACTAAAGGTAAAGTTTTTTCTTCATTATAACAATTGATATTAACAACTAATTTCATTTTAATTAACCTAAGCCAGAAGATTGATTATTAATTTAAAAAGGTTCTTGTATTTAAATACTATAAAACTGAGGATAAATCCGCCATTTAAAGCTAAAATTAGCCATAATACTATCGATACATTTTTATATAAATCAGTATAAGAAAAAGATATGCCTATAAAAGAGATTCGTAGCAGAAGAAGCATTAGAAAGTATAAGCCAAAGCTAATACCTGATAAAGTATTAAACTCAATATTAGAAGATGCAATATACGCCCCTTCTCATTGCAATACCCAAGGCACAAGATTTATTATCATTACAGATAACAAAATAAAACAAGAGTTAATTGATAATGGCGCATCTATTATAATTAAGAATTCTGAACAAGGAATCCTTGTTTTATATAAAAACGAGTCAGATAACACAGAATATTCAGATCACATACAAAGCGCTTCTGCTTCAATACAAAATCTTTGTTTGTCTGCAGAAGAAAAAGGCATAGGAACATGCTGGATTTGCCATTTACCACATAAAAAAGTTATCAGAAAAATTCTAAACATTCCAGATTTTTATGATATAGTTGCGTATGTAATGATAGGCTATCCAAAAAATAAACCTACTGAAATAAAAAGGAAATTTGAGATAAAACAAATAATCTCAAAAAACAAATTTACATTAAAAGAGCATCATAATAATAAAACAGGAGAAAAAATACTTAGAAAAATATATTATAAACTTCCATTAGGTATTAAGAAAAAACTTAACAAATCTATTGACAAAAAATTTGTAAAAAAGTTTAAAAATTAGAATGATATTCTCTACTTTAAAGCCAGAACTATATAGAGAAAAATTATAATGAAAAAAAATATATACTCAAATTTTTCACAGCATGTAATAATAAAATTATTAACAAATTTAGACAGAGACCCAATGTCTCCAACTTATGGATCATTTGACAGAAATTATTGGAATTATAAAATAAGAGATTTTTCTTCAGCAATATTACAACAAGGCGCATTAACTTTATCTTTAATTTATTCAAACAACTTTTTTGGTAATATATATTACAATAAAAAAATTGTAAAGGATTATGCAATAGCCGCAATAAGGTTCTGGACAAAAATACAGTATAAGAATGGCGGGTTCCCAGAATATTGGGCACAAGAAAAAAGCATTCCTGCAACCGCATTCAGTTTATATAGCATTTGTACAGCAGCAAAAATTATTGATTATTCCTCAGCAACTTTAAATAAGGTCATTAGAAAAGCTGTTAACTTCTTACTTAAAAATGTCGAAGAAGGAGCATTAAACCAAGAGATGGCAGCCACATGTGCAGTATATGCTGCAGGAGATTTCTTAAAAGACAATAAAATAAAGAAACAATCAATAATTAAATTTAATAAACTATTAACAAAACAAAAAGCAGAAGGCTGGTTCCCTGAGTATAATGGTTTAGATATAGGATATTTATCTGTTAATTTAGAATTTATGGTTAAATTTTACCAACTATCAAAAAACAAAAAAGCACTGGATGCAGCTAAAAAGATTGTTGAAATAACTTCATATTTTATCCATCCTGATGGAAGTCTTGGTGGAGAATATTGCACAAGGAATACAGAATACTTTTTACCTTATGGATTTGAGTATATGAAAAAGTATACTACTCTAGCTTCAAGTATCCTGAATAAATTATTCGACAACATTAACAGACCTTACTTGAATTATGGAATTGATTCAAGATACATTTTACATTATGTTAGCCCTTCAATAATTCAATCAGATATTGAATATAAACCAGACACCAACAAAGAAAAACTGCCTTGCGAGAAAATATTTGAAAAATATTTTGAAGAGGCAATGATATATATCAAAAGTACTAAAAAATATTATTTTATTTGCTCATTAGCAAAAGCAGGAACACTGAAGGTAATAGATAAAAAAACAAACTATATAACTACAGATTGTTCCTATAGAATAAAACATAAAAATAAATTATACACTTGTGAATGGCCAAACAATAATACATTTAACGTTAAAAAGGGCAAGGTTAAGGTTATTTCAAAGTTTATTAAGAAGAAGTATGTGAAACAAACACCAATTAAACAGACAGCATTAAAAATACTCTCTGCAATATCAAGTAAATTTGTAATAAGTTTTGCTAAAAAAGTAATAATATATGATAAAAATAAGTTTATTGAAGGCTTTAAAATAAACAGATATATCACATTAAATGAAAATACAATAATAATAGAAGATGAAATACTAAACGCACTAAATAAGCATATTGAAATTTTTCATATACCTCAATTGTCCATGAGACACACTGCTTCATCAAAATTCTTTCAAAGAAACTCTATATTTAATCAGATAAACTACAAAAATTTTAAGACAAACAAAAATTTTAAGAATAAAACCTTTATTAACTTTAAATAAACAATTCATAAATTATATAAAACAAAACTCGCTTCTTTCAAGTATGAAACTACCTAAAAAAGATATGTGGTTTATTCTGGCAGCATACAATGAAGAAAAAAGTGTTGAAAAGACTATTAAAAATCTACAAAAAGAAGGTTATTTTAATTTAGTTGTCATTGATGATGGATCTCATGATAAAACTTTTGAAAAGGCCAAAAAAGCAGGAGCAATAGTTCTTAAACACAGAGTAAATTTAGGTCAAGGCGCTGCACTCAGAACAGGCACAGACTACGCTCTAAAACATGGAGCAAAATACATAATACATTTTGACTCAGATGGACAACATAGAGTTGAAGATATATCTGCAATGATAACTCCTGTACTTAAAGGAAAAGTTGACATAACTCTTGGCTCAAGATACCTTGATAAAAGCATGAAGACAAAGATGCCCTTAAAGAGAACCATTTATCTAAAAGGAGGATTAATATTTACAAGAATTCTATCAGGACTTAAATTAACAGATACCCACAATGGTTTCAGAGCAATGAATAGAAAAACTGCAAAAAAACTTGAAATAACACAAGATGAGATGGAACACGCATCTGAAATATTAGAATTAATTGCGCGAAGAAAAATTAAATATAAAGAAGTTCCAGTAATAATAAAATATACTGAAGAAACTATGAAAAATTCTATGAACAGCTTTGGAATGGCAATTAAAATAATTCTAAAAACAATATATTATAAGTTGTTTAAGTAGACAATACTATTACTGTCTTAAGTGAGCTGATTAACCAGAATATATAGGTGCGTTGTTGGGGGATGCTCCACCCGGGACAACAGCACAATCAGATAACAATAGGTTCAGCGAGAAATAGTAAGGATTAAGACTTCATAAATTATATAAACAAAATTCTAAACACATAAAACTATGAGGATCTTAGTAACTGGGGGCGCAGGTTATATTGGAAGCCATTTTCTTAAAGAGTTAAGAGATAATAAGTATGATTCTAATAATATTCTAACAATAGATAACTTAAGCAATGGTTTTAAAAAAAACATAATTTTTGGCAATTTTATTAAAGCTGATCTTAGGGATAAGAAGTATATAGAAAAAATTATCTCAGAATTTAAACCAGAATTAATTGTTCATTTTGCAGGATTAATTTCAGTTCCTGAATCAGTAAAAGAACCAACTAAGTATTATGAGAATAATTTTGTTGGAAGTTTGAATTTGATTAAATCTGCAATTAAAAACAATGTTAAAAAGTTTATTTTTTCTTCAACTGCGGCAGTTTATGGAATACAAAAGAATAATCTTGTAACTGAAAATACTGAGTTAAAACCAATAAATCCTTATGGAAACTCTAAAAAAATGATCGAAGAATTGCTTAAAGATATTAAAAAAGCAAATCCTAAGTTTAATTATGCAATATTAAGATATTTCAATGTTGCAGGTTCAGATTCTGAAATGATTATTGGCAATAGACAAAAAATTAAATTAAATTTGATCCCAATCTTAATAAATAATATTTTAAATAAAACAAATCAAATAAATATTTTTGGCAATAACTGGAATACACCAGATAAAACCTGTATAAGAGATTATATTCATGTAACAGACTTAGTAAGAGCACACCTAGAAGTAATCAATTTATTAAATAAAGACAGTTTTATTTTGAATGTTGGCTATGGAAAAGGAAGTAGTGTATTAGATGTTGTAGATGCAATTGAGAAAGTTGCTAAAATTAAAATAAAAAGAAACTTTGTTGCAAGAAGAGCTGGTGATCCAGAATGCCTAATTGCAGATAATTCTAAGATTTTAAGTTTAACTAACTGGAAACCTGCATTCAATGATTTAAATGTTATTATTAAGAATGCGTGGGGTTGGGCAAATAAAAAATAGTTAATCTAATTCTTTCTTAAGAACAGAAACCTTATCCAATTTTTCCCAAGTAAAATCAGGATCACTTCTTCCAAAATGCCCATATGCTGCAGTTTTTCTATAAATAGGTCTCTTAAGTTTTAACTGACTAATTATATCTGCAGGTTTTAAAGGAAAATGTTTTTTAATTAAATTGATAATTTTATCATCAGTAATTTTACCTGTTCCAAAAGTGTTAACCCAAAGACTAACTGGTTCTGCAACACCAATTGCATATGCTAATTGAACCTCAAGTTCTTTAGCTAAATCTGCAGCAACAATATTTTTTGCAATATATCTTGCAGCATAAGCTGCACTCCGATCAACTTTACTAGGATCTTTTCCTGAAAATGCCCCGCCACCGTGTCTACCAATTCCACCATATGTATCAACAATAATTTTTCTTCCAGTTAAACCAGCATCACCTTGTGGACCACCAATAATAAATGCTCCTGTTGCATTAATATGTATCTTGGTTTTAGAATCCATAAGTTTTCCACAAATAGGTTTAACAACATATTTCAAAATATCTTTTCTAATTCTTGCATGCTTTATGTTTTTATCATGTTGATTTGAAACTACTATTGCTTCAATTCTTTTTGGTTTACCATTAGCATACTCAATTGTAACCTGAGATTTACCATCAGGACCAAGATAGGGAATTAATTTCTTTTTTCTAACAAAGGCCAGTCTTTTTGCTAATTTATGAGCTAACGTTATTGGTAAAGGCATAAATTCTTTTGTCTCATCACAAGCATAACCAAACATTAAACCTTGGTCACCAGCACCCTGTTCTTTGTGTAAACCTTTGCTTTTTGTAACTCCTTGGCTAATATCTGGAGATTGAGGGATAATACTAGAGAGAACACCACAGTTTTCATATTCAATACCTTGAGAAGTCTTTACATAACCTATTTCTTTTAATGTTTTTCTTACAATATTATCAACGTCAACAAATCCATGAGTTGTTATTTCACCAAAAACCCAAACAGTTCCATTTTTAGTTGCAGTTTCAACTGCAACCCTTGAATTAGGATCTTGCCTTAGACATTCGTCTAAAATTGCATCACTAATCTGATCGCAGAGCTTATCTGGATGACCTTCGGTTACACTTTCTGAAGTGAATAATTCTTTATTTTTTACCATTTTATGTTAGATTAATTAATTAACTTATATAGATTGTCTTTGTTTGCAACCCTAAACTTCATAAAGTATATAAAATAAGTTAATATTTATCATTTATAATGTTTGGAATTAATCTTAAATCAGAGTTTGTTAAAAATACAGGGCATATAGGGATATCCACAATAATACAAAATATTCTATCTTACTTAATAATTATTTTAATTTCTCGTTATCTGGGAGCAGAAGGGTTAGGTCAATACAGTTTTATATTCGCATTTGTAGGTATCTTCTTTATTTTTAGTGATTTTGGGTTAAGCCAACTTTTAATTAAAGACTTAGCTAAAGATGAAAGCAAGATTAATAAGTATATTTCAAATATTTTAAGTCTAAAAATTTTATTGCTGATAGTTTGTTTTATTATTTACTTTGCTTTAATATTTTTTATTGGAAAGCATGAGATAATTATTGCAATGATTATTGCAGGAATTGCACAAATAATGGCTCAACTAAGCCAACCCTTATTTAGTCTAGGCAGAGTTAAACATAAAAGTAAAACTGTGGGAATAGCACTTATTATTGAAAGACTTTTAACTTTAATATTCTCATTTTACACTATTATCATCCTAAAAAACTTAAACCTTTTTTTAATTGGGTACTTGATTGCCCACATTATTAGAATTATTTGGCTATTTTTAAATACAAAAAAATATTTTAAATTCACTTTTGGTATAAATAAAAAATATATCCTTAGCTTAATTAAAAAAAGTTATCCATTTCTTTTAGTTGCAAGTTTTGCGTTTATTTATGTTCAGATGGACACAATTATGTTGTCTCTTATTAATGGAGATATTGTTACAGGATGGTATAATGCACCATATAAACTAATTAATCTACTAAATATTATTCCAGCTACATTACTTATGTTTGGTTTCCCACTATTTTCTAAATTATTTTCAAGAAATAAAGAAAAAGCCAAAAAATTATTAGAAAAAATACTGCAATATTCTCTTGTGTTAATTTTGCCCATTGTTGTAGGAGTGTTTTTCTTAGGTTATCGAATCCTTGAATTTGTTTATAAGTTTGGTAGTGTTGAAAGTTTTATTGCTTTTAAGATCTTAATAGTTGCAACAATATTTATATTTCTAACAACAATTCTAGGACAATTTATTGCTTCTGCAGACAAACAATTAGTTTTTGCAAAAATAGCCGGAGTTGGAGCTGTTATTAATATTATATTAAATTTTACACTAATTCCAAAATATAGTTTGTATGGTGCAGGGATTGCAACATTAACTAGCTATCTTGTAATGTTTATTTTAATGTTTATTTATGTGAAGAAGAATTTAGTTAAGTTTAAGTTTTTTAAATTATTAATTATGCCATTAGTAGGGTGTTTGGCAGTAGGAATTATTTTAAATAACATAATAAATCTACAGTTATTTTTAATTATCTTGATTTGTGCAGTTGTTTATGCACTAATCTTAGTTTGTTGCGAGTTATTAAAGAAAAAAATAATTTTGTCATAAAGTAAAATAGCTTATTTACCAACCAATAATAATCCAATACGATAAAAAGAATCATGTTTTTGTACAGGAAAATTTAAATTTATATCAAACTTCTCTAAAGTTTTAATAATATTAACCCCTGTTGCCTCGAAAGGGATTCTTGAATATTTTGGATTTTTACAAGTCTCAGCACAATCAAGGCATAACTTACAAGAGCCACCAATAAAAGATGTAGTCATTGAATAATTATTATTAAAAGCTTCTTTTTCAGGTTGTAATAAAATACGATGTAGAGATTAACTCAAAGTTTAAATTTAGAAAGAGCAAAAAATAATCCTAGAAAAATAACAAATCAAGATGTTATTAAATTGTTAAATAAAATTAATTGATTAATAATTTAAAAATCACATATTTTATGAAAATATTCTATGAAAATATTCTATGAAAATATTCTATGAAAATATTCTATGAAAATATTCTATGAAAATTATATTTTTGTTTTAATCTAGATAATTCATATAATTTCGAAAAAAATAGAATAAGAGAATAACCAATTCTTAAAAAAAATTTCTTTTCTTTAGGAACGTTTTTATAAATATCTTTAAAAATATTAATTTGTTTAAATTTCAACAATTCAAAATAAAAATTAATAAAAATTAACTTAACATTATTTTTATTACAAAATCTGTATAAATTTTTATAATTATGAAAATAAGGATTATTTACAATCGCAATAATTACATCAAATTTATTAAAATTCTTTTTTATATGTTTCAAATCGTATACTGCAATTTTTTTATTTTTAAATTTATTTAATAAAAATTTTATTAAGTAAGAATGAGAATAATTATATAAAATAGTTTTTTTAATTTTTAATTTTGAAATAAAAGATTCATTAAATCTTAAGTTAATAAGTTTAATTCCATTATTCATAGCAATACTTTGGCTTTTTTCATAAAATTTTTTGAATTTAATAGGTAGATTATTAAAAATTTCATCAGTAATTAAAAAATCATTATTAAAATTAATTAACCTAGTTTTTTTGTAGTTTTGAAGAAAGTATCTTGTATCAACACGAATTATTCTATTTTTTAATAACTTAATAGATTTAACACTATTAGATTCAATTAAAGGTTTTAAAGATATCGAATGATCATAAGAACTTTTAAATTTTATATTTAAATAATCAAAAATAGTTTTCCAAATATCAATTAAACAAACAAATTCATTAATTACTTTATGATTAATAGAAGATAAAGAAGAAGGTAATTTAATATTTAAATTAGCAAAATAAGTATCTTTATTAATATAACATGAATGACCTCTTGGTTTTAACATTAATCCAAAATAAGGAAGGATACCATGATTAACAAAACCATGGTCAGATGAAAAAATAATGATTGAATCATCATAAAGATTTTTACTTTTTAAAAAATTCATAATTTTTGAAGAAAAAATGTCCATATCTAAATAAGGTGCTAAATGTATAAATACAAAGTTACTTTTTGAATAATTAAAATCATTATTCATTATACTTAAAAATTTATTATATGAACTTTCTAAATTTAAATCTTCAGAAGAACCTAATTTAACATTTAATAAATCTTTAAACAATAATCTTCCCGCGGCATCTAAAGAAATAACTGAATGAACTAAATATTCTTTTTTCAATTCATTTATAAAATTAGGATAAATTAATCCCTGCTTATTAAGATATGAAAAGTCAGGATATAATTCATATGAAAAAGAACCCGTTAAAATAGAAGACATAGACATCAAAGTTGAAGTTCCAGAAGTAATAGCATTTTTAAAAACTATTGAATCAGAATCAAAATTAGAATAAGAACTAAGACGGCCATATTTATCATAGCCTTTTTTATTTCTTACACCATCCGTTAAAATCCAAAAAATGTGAGGTTTCATTTTTAAATATGTGAAATAATTTCTAAATATTAAATAGTTTTTACATTATGTATAAATTCTATCAACGTTCTAAAATGTATTAAATTAATTAAAAGTACTAAAACTAAACGAAATTAAATAAGATTTATAAACTTTTTCAAATAGCCATTGTGTGATAACAGATAGTGAAGGGATACAAAAATAAACAACATTTCTTAAAATATCTTGTATAACCCTAAGATCAAATACCGAAAGACCTTCCACCATAGAAGAAGAAAGCAATATCTTAGTAAAAAATAACTATGCAAAGTTTGAAAAACTAGTTCATTAATAAAAGAATTAACTGAATGAAACCTTTATATGATAATTTAAACATAATTGTTAAAGATTCTTGGAATTGGATGAATAATGAAAAGAAATAATTTTGCTTTAATTTCAAAGTGCAGGTATTACAACTTTGATTACACTTTTTAATGTTTATTTATATTAAGAAGCATTTTAATAAAAATTAAAGTTTTCCTTTAATAATATTATTTATAGTTTCTTGTTGTTTTTTTCCAAATCCTTCAAATTTTTTAGTTCCCATAAACTTTCTAAATTCTTTTGATTCTCTAAACCAATAATTATAATCTTTGTAACTGTCTTTTCTAAAAATGTTTTTATTAAACAAAGAATTTATCTTAGGTTTAAGAACACTCTCAACAAACCCATCTTTATATTCGCTTAATCTTTGATACAAAGTTGACTTGTAACAATCAACTTTCCAATTTCTACTTTTTATTTTTGCCAATTTTGGAAACTCTTTTCTCAAATATTTTTTGTATATTTTATGATATCTAAATTTATGTTGATTCATCTTTAACAGATCCAGAAAAAAGGGATAAGCCATAAAGGGAACTATAATTTCTGAATACTGCCTTGTGCTTAAAACACCATATATAGTATTTCTAAAACCACTATGATAGATAAAATATAAATTTATAAGATCTTCATAATTCTTAACGTTAGATTCTTTTTTTATTTTACTTAAAGTTTTAAAAACAATTTCTTTATTCTTTTTAAAAGTTTTAGAATCTTTAAATTTAAAAGTTCTACTTATAATAAATTCTGAAGCTTCATAAATAGTTTTTTTAAGTACGCCCAGATTTATTTCCATTAAAAATTCTTTAATTAATTCTTTTAAAGAATTTGTTTTTCTAGTAAGATAAGAACCCCCTAGAATAGCATCACCCAAAAACCCATTAAACATATAATGAATATTATTATTGATTATTTTATCCTTAAGCAAATAGGCAAAAACGTTATTATGATCTGCAAAACCTTCATTTAATAATGTATCCTGAGTAAAAAAAGGCAAAATCTGTTTTATTCTAAATCTTTCAATAAATAATTTTAAATTAACAATTTTAGAAACATCTTTTGCAATCTTAACATCAGAACTACCTTTAAATCCAAATGTTATAGCTTTAGCTTTAATATTATGTCTATGGATTTGTGCTGCTATTAATCTTGAGTCTAATCCTCCAGAAAGAGTCATCCCAACATTATGTTTAATCTCAGAAAAAATCACTGAAAAAACTTTATTCAACGTGTCAAATAATTGTCTTTCAGTATAATGTTCTTTAATGGTCTTAGGAATATAATATCTTTTTAATATAACTTGATTATTCTTAATCTTTAACTCTGAAGCCGCAATTAATCTTTTTATTTCAAAGATATAGGTTTGATCCGATATAAAATATCCTGTTTCCTTTGAAAAATTAATTGCAGCATTATTTCTAGAAAATTCTTTTTTAAGACTCTTAAGCCTGGAAATAATAGGCTTTATTTTTGTAGAATATATTAATATATCTTTATCATGATAATAAAAAGAAGGGATTGAACCGAATAAATCATTTATTATAGATATGCACTTTTTCTCAATTCTTATTGCATTAAAAGTTGCGTAAGTTATGTTCTTATAATTTTTAGGGGAAGAAATAAGTTTCTTAGGGATTATTACTCCATCTGTAATCTGAAATAAACCTTCTTTTTTAAAAATATTATTTCTCCACTTATAATCATAAAACTCTAAATAAAATTTAGGTTTTTTAACAACTTTTTTTTTAAGATCTGCAAACAAAGGAATCTCTGGCTTAAGAAAAAAAGAGTTCTTCTTAAAATAATATTCAAAATATATCTCGGCCATTTTAATTCTAAATTAACTCATAAAATTTGTAAATACTTTTTATAACATAATTAATGTCTTCAACAGTAATACCATAATACATAGGCAACCTTAACAATCTTTCACTTTCTTTTGTTGTGTATTTATCTGCTCCACTAAACTTACCACAAACTTTACCTATTTTAGATGAGTGTAAAGGAATATAATGAAAAACAGACATTATATCTTTTTGTTTCAAAAAATTAATCAAATTAGTTCGCTCAGTTATATCTTTACACTTGATATAAAACATATGTGCATTATGTTCACAATATTTTGGAATAAAAGGCAATTCAATTAATCCTTTAGACTCTAACTCTTTCAACCCTTCATAATATAAATTCCAAGAATTTAAACGATTTTTGTTTATTTCATGAGCTTTCTCTAGTTGAGCATATAGATAAGCTGCATTTAACTCACTTGGTAAATATGAGCTTCCAATATCAACCCAAGAATATTTATCAATTTGCCCTCTATTAAATTTACTTCTATCAGTCCCTTTCTCTCTAATTATTTCAGCTCTTTCAATATATTTTTCATTATAAATCAGCAAAACTCCGCCTTCACCCATGGTATAATTTTTAGTTTCATGAAAACTATAACAACCGAAGTCACCTATGGTGCCCAATGCCTTTCCTTTATATGTTGATAGCATTCCCTGCGCTGCATCTTCTATAACTAATAAGTTATGCTTTTTTGCAATTTCGTTTATCTTGTCCATCTCACAAGAAACACCTGCATAGTGAACAGGTATTATTACCTTAGTTCTTTTAGTAATTGCCTTCTCAATTAGATTTTCATCTATATTCATTGTGTCAGGTCTGATATCCACAAACACAATCTTCGCACCCCTTAAAACAAAAGCATTCACCGTTGAAACAAAAGTGTATGAAGGTGCAATTACTTCGTTTCCTTCTTTAATATTAGCTAAAATTGCAGCCATTTCTAAGGCATGAGTACAAGAAGTAGTAAGTAATGCTTTTTTAACATCCATATTATTCTCAAACCAAGAGTGACATAATTTAGTAAATGGCCCATCACCAGACAACAGTTTATTTTTTATTGCCTGTTGAATATAATCAACTTCTTTCCCGATATTAAGTGGAACATTAAAAGGTATCATTTTATTTACGATAATGAAATATTTGTTTAATATTCTGAATTTTAAATCCCTGTTTAATATAACAATTCAAAATAGGTTTATTAGTTAAGTGAGTCTTAGATAAACATTTTTTATAGTTAAGTTTTTTGAAATAACCAAAATTATGATTTATTAATTTAGAAGCTATCCCTTCATTTCTATATTTTGGATCTACAAAAATTAATAATAAATCCACTGTTTCCGAATCAATTATTTTAGCAGTGGTAAATCCTTTTGGAATATTCCCATCTAATATTATAAAAAAGTAATCACAAAACTTTTTACTAACTGAATTCTCGAACCATTTTTTATACAAATTAGCTGAACTCTCCCTAAACCGCCTATCCTTATAGAATCTGCTAAACACAGATAAATTTACGAACTGATTTTCTAAAAGAACTAAATCTACTTTATCTTTAACTGTAAAAAAATCAACAACTTCAGAATTAGTCTCTGAATCTTTTTTTAAATCTGCAACAAAATCAACTTCTATATCTATTAAAGAAAAATCATTCTTTATCAAGACGTCTAAGTTCTCATAGGTTAATTTTTGATAGTAATATAAAATGTTAACTTTTTTATTATCAATTTCTTTTTTTAAATCAGCTATATTACTTTTTTCTATAAAAAAATCTCCTATAATCTTTCCAACGGCTTCCTTAAAAAATTCAGAATCCCAATCAAGCAATAATATATTATTCATTTTCTTCAACACACAAGTAATCTGGGTAATCAGATACTTCTTTTTCACCTAAACAAAACTCATAGTACTCTTTATCCTTTTTAGTTTCCACATAATCAAAACTCCTTTTTTCAAAAAGAGGTTGCATTCTCCAATTTTAGTTATTAAAATAACTCACATAATCTTATAAATATTAGTTACCTATCACCATACATTTTATCATAATACTCCTGATAATCTCCACTTATTACATCTTTAATCCATTCTTGATTATCCAAATACCATTTAATTGTAATTACAATTCCCTCATCAAATTTTGTCTCAGGAACCCAACCTAATTTATTTTTTATTTTTGTTGGGTCTATTGCATATCTTTTATCATGTCCCTTTCTATCTTTAACAAATTTTATTAAATCATAATTAACTTTTGATAAATCTATTTTTAATAATTTTTTATATGCCTCATTTTCTGAAGCTAAAGAGTGGATAGTATCAATAATGATCTTTACAATCTCAATATTTTGTTTCTCATTGTGTCCACCGACATTGTAGACTTCACCAAATTCTCCTTTGTGAAGAACTACATCTATTGCTTTACAATGATCATCGACATAAATCCAATCTCTTACGTTCTTACCATCACCATAAACAGGTAAATCTTTTCCTTCCAAAACATTGTTTATAATAAGGGATATTAATTTTTCAGGAAATTGATATGCACCATAATTATTTGAGCACCTAGTTATATTAACAGGAAACTTAAAAGTTTCTTTATATGCATTGACAAATAAATCAGCACTCGTTTTTGATGCTGAATAAGGAGAATGAGGATCTAAAGGAGTTTCTTCTACAAAAAAGCCTTCACCACCTAAAGAACCATAAACTTCATCTGTAGAAATTTGTAAAAACTTTACTTCGTCTTTATATGCGTTTTCATTAACTTCCCAATGCTTTTTTGCTACTTCTAATAAATTCTGAGTTCCTAAAATATTTGTTTCTAAGAATATTTGAGGATTATCAATAGATCTATCCACATGAGATTCTGCTGCAAAATTTATAACATAAGTTATTTCATTTTCAGAAAAGATTTTATTTACTAATTCTTGATCACAGATATCTCCTTTAATAAAGTTTATATTTTGCATATCTTGTTCAATATTTTTTAAGTTTCCTGCATAGGTCAACTTGTCCAATACAATCAAATTAATTGAGTCTCGATATTTTCTAAGCATATATTTTATGAAATTACTTCCAATAAATCCTGCACCTCCTGTTATTAAATAAGATTTTTTATTCATTTTCTTCAAACAACTCCAAATCTGCTACTCCAAGTAAATATTCCCCGTATTCTGTTTTTGATAAATCTCCTGCTAACTTAATCAATTGCTCTTTGTTAATAAAACCCTTTTTATATGCGATCTCTTCTATACAACCAATGTACAAACTGGTCCTTTTTTGTATAGTTCTAACAAACTCAGAGGCTTCAGAAAGACCAGCATATGTCCCTGTATCAAGCCAGGCAAAACCTCTTCCTAAAGGCTGCACCTTTAATGTTTTTTCTTTAAGATAAGCTCTTTTTAAATCTATAATTTCAAGTTCACCTCTTGCAGAAGGTTTTAATTTTGCTGCTTTTTCTATAACTGAATTATCAAAGAAATATAAACCCGGAATTGCATACTTAGACTTAGGATTTTTAGGTTTCTCTTCTAGAGAAATTACATTTAAGTCATTATCAAACTCGACAACACCAAATGCGCTAGGATCGCTAAGGAAATATCCAAAAAGGATTGCACCTTTTTTCAACTTAGCACATTCTTTCAATATAGGAGAAAAATGAGTTCCATAAAATAAATTATCACCCAAAATTAAACAAACATTATCATCCCCGATAAAATCCTTACCCAAAGTAAATGCCTGAGGAAGACCTGCTGGTTTCTCTTGAACCAAATACTCAATGACTATACCTAATTGAGAACCATCACCTAGTAAGGTTCTATATGATTCAATATATTCAGGATTAGATATTATCAGTATCTCTTTAATTTCTGCAAGCATCAGGACAGACAAAGGGTAATATATTAAAGGTTTATCATAAATTGGCACCAATTGCTTACTAATCACTTTTGTTATTGGAAATAGCCTTGCTCCACTTCCTCCTGCGAGTATTATTCCTTTCATTTCTTATCCCCCTAAATCTCCTTTGATTATATAAATAGAACTTATATTTCTTTAAATAGTTAATGAATTTCTAATCCTTAAATATGTTACGCATAACTTTTAAACAATGTTCATCCGAAAACAACTTTTTTATAAGTTTATTATTTCTATATTTCACAGGTAAAGAATACTCTTCTAAAATAGATTCAAAATTATCCTTATCATAAAGCTTTGAAATATCTTCAACACGCAAATTATTACTTACTAAAAACTGAAATAAAGGATTTTCTTTTCTAAGATAAACCTTTTTTCCTAAAGCAAGCAAAATTTTTATCGTTCCGAATCCTTCTTGACGCATATGATTAAAAACTGCAACATCAATATTATTATCTAAAAAATCAATATATTGTTTTTTATTAAAATAAGATGTTAAAGCCAAAAAATTATTTTTAAATAACTTATTGCCTAAACCGATAACCCTTTTAATATAACTTTTATTACCATAAGAACAAGGGCAAATTAATTTAATATTTGAATAATTATTAAATAAATATAATATATCTATATGATTGTTTGTTGGACTTCCAGAGTTACCTACAAGAATATTAATCTTCTTCCTAGAAACTAACTCTTTTGGCTTTGAAATCTTTATTTGTTTAATAAAATTAAGTGTGGACACAGGGTAATGAAACTCTAAGTTAAAAAAATCAACTTTAAATTGCTTTTTTAATAATTTACGCTCATAATCTAATAGTGTCAAAGTGTAAGAAACCCTATTGATTATTGTTATTTTTAAAAGAAAATTAATTAAATTAATTAAATATTCTTTTATAACAAAAAAACTATTTTTTAAACTATGCAAAGTATGTTTATCATACAATTTAATGTTAAAAGAACTATACAAGTCACCACCCCATACAACCCAAAAAACTTTTTTATTTTTACAATATTTACCAATCAAATAACAGCCAAACCAATTAAGATAATGAATAAAAATCAGATTATTCCTCTTAAAATAGTTTTTAATTATTTTATTAGAAGAGAATACGTCTTTCCAAAAATCTTTAAAACCTAAAATAACAATATTATCTGACTTTACAAACGCTTTATCTAATCTTTTTTGATTTTTATATTTAAAAATAATAAATTGGTGTTTTTGATTCTCAAAATTCTTTCTTATAAATTTTACAAAATCAATTGTGTAAAGGCTATACGGCATGACATGTAAATAAGATTTCAATATTTTTTTCATATTACTCATTTTTATACCTTATTCTATTAAATAAAAATAACACCCATGAATTTGGAAGCAACATTAAAAAACATTCAGCAAGGAAGTTAAATAATGCTCTAAGACTAAAAAACTTTTTCTTAAATAATCTTCTTTTCTGAATATCAATTGTAAACCTTAGTGAATCTTTTAACTCAACATTTTTTCCTTGAGTTTGAGTAAATCTATACTTATATAAAAAATTATCAATATTGGCCAATTTTCCTTTTTCAGCTAACTTAAACCATAAATCATAATCTTGACATCGGTAATATTTTTCATCATAGCCTTTTATTAATAAAAGAGTTTCTTTTCGTATCAGAGATGCAGCCTGGACTAAAGGTGAAGCAGCTAACATAGATTTTACAATCTTTTTATTAGTCAAAGGATATTTTCTTAAACCAGTTGTTTTACCTAATTCATTTATTCTATAAGTATGGCCACTAATTGCAACATAATCTTTATTTTTTTCCATAAAAACTATTTCTAACTCCAATCGGTTAGGTAAACAAATATCATCAGAATCCATGGGTGCATAATACTTACTCTTTTTTGAACATAAATATAAGCCCTTATTTCTTGTTTTAACAATCTTCAAATTTTTCTTATTTTTATAAGGCCTAATTCGCTTATCTTTTTTAGAAAGACTTTTAATTATTTTCCAACTATTATCTGTGGAACAATCATCAATTATTATAAATTCAAAATTCGTATAAGTTTGACTTAGAATACTTTCAATTGCTTCAATTAAGTATTTTTCTGAGTTATAGACAGGCATAACCACAGACACTAAAAGTTCTTTCCCCATAAACAAAACAAAATCCCAACCATTTATAACTATTGTGAATTCGAAGACTAGAACATTTATAAATAAAAAACCTAAAAATTAGTTATATCCATTCTCAAGTGATTACTAACATTTAAATACTAATCTAGCGAGAATTAGGTTTATGATAGTTGGTACTATAAAAACAGGGGTTGACAACCTAATTGAACTGCTAAAAAACAGAGAAAAAATCACAATTAGTGATGCAGCTAAAGAGTTAAAAATAAACTTTAAAGTTCTACAAAAGTGGGTTGATTTTCTAGTTGAGGAAAAAATAATTGGCATTGAATATAAATTTACAGTTCCCTATATCTATCTAAATAGAACAAAACATGAAGAAGAAAAAATTATATCAAAAAGATCATTAAAGTTAATTAAAAATAATTTCAAAGAAAGAGCAAAAAGAAAGAACATACCTGAAGAACAAATCAATGTGTTATGGAACAAAAAGCTTGAAAGAGAACTTGAAAATCAAAAAGAGTATTTCTTTAGATATGCAAGATTAAGAAAAATCTCAAATGTTAATGAAATTTGGAATGATTTTTACAATAAAATAAAAACTCTTGAAAAAATTAGTAATTAAAATGGAATTAGGACAATTTTTAAGATCAAAAGTCACAGAATTTATTGATTATAAGGTTTCATTAAAACAAAATTCTAATTATAACATTAGATCTGAAGAAGTAGGTATATTTAATTCAAATATAGATTATGAATCAAAAATAAAAAATTATATGTCTAATGGAAAAGTCAATGATGCAAAAAAATTATATAAAGAACTTCTAGATAAATTTAATCCTAATTTAAATAAAGGTGTTACAGCCAAATTAATAACCTTATTAGAAAAAATCACCAATATTATAAAAAATCAACTTCAAGGATATGGCCAAGAACTGATATTAAAACCAGAATTAGACAGGTTTAATAAAATTATACAACAAAGAAGATTAATTCCAGATGAAATTATGAAAAAAGATTCTAACATTAAATTTGTCGAAAAAAATAGTGCTGTTCAACCACAAGAAAGCATAGCTAGAAAGAAAGAATTGCCAAGAGTTGACCCAATTAGTATAATAAAAAACAATATTAAAAAAGCAATAAGAAACCAAGACATTAATACTGCAGTGAAATCATATAAAACCTTAAGAGAATTATTTTATTCACTTCCTGATGAGGCAAAAGATGTTAAATCAGAATTATTTTCAGACCTGTTATCTATAAACTTGAGAATTCATGTTCTTGCTAAAGAAATTATCAAAATGAAAACAAATCTAATTGAAAAAGAAAACTATAGAAAAACTATAGAAAAACTTGTGAAAATAAAACAAGAAAAAAAATTACTTGAACAGAAACTGAATGATGAAAAGGTTCCATTGTCACCAAGAGATATGCCAGAAGAATACAATAAATATCAAACAATAACTCAGGAATCTTATTCAGAAGAAACTCCTTTAGGGCCAGATGTAGTAGAAGGAGAAAATGAAGTTCAAAAATTAAAGAGATTAGCAAAACTAAAAAGAATACAGCACGATAAAAACTTACATCAAAATTTCCCAAAAATTGAAAGGAAATCAAAGGAAGATTTAAGTATAAAAAATGAATTAACAGATAAAGATATAGAACAAATAAAAATAAAACCAAAAGTCAAAAGAGTTAATAAAGATGTATTAGTTAAAGATTTATATGCTAAAGGCATAAAAACGATTTTTGAAAAAGACAGAGAAAAAGCAAAAATATATTTTCAGAGAATACTTGGTATAAATCCAAATTACAAACCTGCATTGATTAGACTAGAACAACTAACTTAAAAATTATAAAAGAGGTAGAGAATGACAAATCTTAAAATAGGTTCTCAAAATGAATTAAACAAAAAAGATTTTAAAAAATCAAATGTTTTAGAAACATATTCTATAAATGTCAATAATAT
>Ga0222637_1000403_pt1 | contig 20024 bp, 44 predicted proteins | sample AntAcemetagen143_FD_181149 | JGI IMG/M metagenome (GOLD analysis project Ga0222637, IMG submission 181149) | Saline water microbial communities from Ace Lake, Antarctica - #143 | ecosystem: Environmental > Aquatic > Non-marine Saline and Alkaline > Saline | place: Antarctica: Ace Lake...
TGTGAGTTTTGCCTTTAACAGGTATTTGTTAAAGAACTCTATACTCTGAACTTTTGAAAGAACTATTATATAATATTCGAGTTAATATGTTAAAAACCTTTAAGAAAATGTTAAAATTTAAAAAAAAAGATGGAAGAAATACTTATCAATCTATGGCTGATTTAGCGTTTCATTTCTCCCCTTCCACAAGGGAAGGGGTTTATGGAGATAAAAATATGAAAGAGGTGCATAGATTAAAAGAAGAAAATTTTCACAGAGAAAAACACATAAGAGAATTAGAGTATAAACTAAATGAAGAATGTGAACACATTCAAGATCTTATGATGGAAATAGAAGATTTGAAAAAAAGAAATAAAAAACTAAATATAACCAATAAAGGTGAATTATTGGACATAGAAAATGAATAAAAAATGGAAAGTAATAACAAAAACCCATTGTGATGTTTGTGGGAAGATGATTGAAGTAGAATCTTTAGCTAGATCCTTTTTTGATATATCTTGCAAAGAATGTGATGAAAAAAAAGAACAAAAAATAAAAGATAATATAACAAATAAATATAATTTATTGGATTTAGACGAATGACTATAATACATAAACATAATAACAGACATAGATCTCCAAATAAAACTCCTAAATGGGAAGAAATATATAATAATAGCAAAAGACTTTCTCCTAGCTCCCAATATTATCTACATAAAGGTAAAATATACTGGGGACCTCCAGTTATTAGAAATTTTAAAACAGTACCAAAAAAATATGATGAATATAAAACTATTGTAAATAGATTTAAAAAAGCAGGATTGTGGGAAGATGGAACTACAACCACACTTAAAATTAAAAATTTACAAACTTATGCAATGACCCTAAATGATTTTATACCTGATATCTTAATGAAACAAGAACTTGAAATACATAATAGAGGAATAGCAAAAATAACTTTAGATGAAATTGACTCAATAGAAGTTGTTCCAAATGCAGAAATAATGTATTTTTTTAGAGTAAATGGAAACGATGCAAAATTATTAGCAGAAGAATTCAAAAATACGAAAGGAAATGATATAGAAAATTGTATATTAACAATTCGGAATACACATGGGGTATTTGAAGTTAAATGAGAAACAGGTAAAAATTCAATATCAAACCAGTCAGAACAACACTTTTCATATTGGCTGAATATACATGTAGATTTACGAGATTATAAACCAGTAGAAAACACAGCCGAGACAAAATATACTTTATTGGACATTTAAAAATGAAATATGATATACTTCCATTTGAAAAAAGACATGAAGGAATTAAAGAACGATATAATTATTCTGAGACAGAATATTCAGTAATATTAGCAGAAGGAATAAGATTAACAAAAAGTTCTAAGTTTTATTTATATGAAAATCATATATATGTACATACTAATAACTGGAGCGAGACTCGCATTACTGTTCCATATCTTGTAAAAGACTATAATAGACTAGTCAAAAAATTTAAAGAAAAATTAAAAATAGACGAATACGACCTTCCAACAACTATTGAACAATTTATACCACAAGAAGGGAAGAAACATCAATTAATAACATATGATAGAGTAGAACTTAATTTAACTAATTTTTCATTAATAAAAATTATACCAGGAATAGAAATATCATATGATTGTATAGGAGCTTCAGACACATTCTTAGCAGGAGAAATAAGATATGATACTATGGAAAGACCTCCTCTTGCATCAACTCTTTATCTTAATGATAAAGAAGTAAAAGTAAAATCTCATATACAAAGACTTTATGGAAGAGAAGAAAAATTCTATTCAATAGATATGGTTATTTCTGTTAATTTAAAAGACCTTGACCCGATAGAAAAACAAGAGAATACTAAATATAGCCTTTTAGATATATAAGGATAAAATATGGCTGAAGAATTAAATGAAATACAAAAGAGAATAAAAGAGTCTCAAGAGCAAGCAAAAACATTAGAAATCTTAATTAAAAAATATCCAGATCTTGACATACATAGAGATAGATGGAGTACCGAAAGATATATTGCCGAATCTGTAAATAGTAAAGTAAATGATGTCTGGTTTAATTATAATTGCGGATGCTGCGAAGATTCCCCTCTGCAATCATGGCCCTTTATTATAGATGAAGAAACAAAAGAAAAAATTCATACAAAACCAGCATGTATAACTGTAGGAGAAAAAAACCAGTGGGGATCAGGAGTAATCCCTTGGGAAGATTGGGAAGAAAATTTTAAAAAACATAATATCAATTCTGTTATTATAGATAAAGTAAAACAGTATTTTAAAGATAATAAAGAAAATAATTGGAGATTAGAAGAAGACTAATGGCTAAAAAAGAAAACAACACTAGCAGAAATAAAAGAAGAAGAAAAAGATAATATTAATAAAAAATGGAAAACAGAAACTTGTCATGAGGGAGCAAAATGCTGGTGTAGATGCATTTCAACTATAGATGCAACAAGCAAAGATAAAGCTTTTGAAAATTGTATAGTGCCTTCAGGAAGTATCTGTAAAGAATATGCTAAACATATTGTAAAGATCCACAATGAATGGTTAAAAAATGAATCAAGAAATTAGAGACAGAATAGCAGAATATAATCCAGATGCCATAGTCTTTGATGACCTAGATGATGCTATCATAGGAATAGGACAACAACACGGAAGTAAAGCAGTTGTTGTTTATGATAGTAATAAATATATAGAAATATTTAGACAATATTTCTTAAAATCCACTCCCAAAGAAGAGAGAGGTGAAATAGATTATGATCCATATCTTGAAGCAATCTCATGGTTTGAATGTAATGTGGAATACGCCTATGTAGGGGAAAATACTCCTATCTTCTTAGCAAAATTTGATGATTAAGGTAATTCTTCTTCTAAATTAACATAATCTGAATCTACCATACTTGTAAGTTCATCTTGAACCTCTCCCATGTTATCTTTAATTCTAAGTTCTTCTTTCTTTTTTTTCTTTGTTTCTGCTGCCTTTTGAGATTTTTCTATATTCTTAAGCTTGGCTTTAGAACACTTATGTATAAAATCTCCTTTCTTTATTTGATCTCCACACACTGGACATTCCCTTGTCGTACCTTCAAATCTATCTGGGAATTGTTCCTGAAATTTTATTGTCATTTTCACCACACTCCATTTATAATCTTATCTTGTACATTTTATTTTATTCCACATTTAGCCATAATTGAATCACAAAGCATTTCTAAAACTTCTTCAGGAGTAGAATCAGGCATTGCAGATCCTCCAGGAAGCTGTTTCCAATTTCTAACGATAGTTAAAGGATCTATAGGAAGAGGTTCTTTGTCTAATCTGCCATTGATAGATATGATTTCCCATCCTGCATCAGTTGTATTTTCGTTGTTCTCTGCCAACACATCATGCCTATAAAGGACAATATCTACAAACTTGCAAGGTAGTTTGTCTTCTTCTATCTTTACTTTAAGCTGTGGAGGCTCGTGTTCTCTTCCAGTGGTCTTTTCGTAGCAAGCGGATAGTTTCATACCCTCAAATCGAGGATAGTCGTTATATGTCCAAAATAGACACACTTCAGAAGGTTGCATCTCTATTAAGAGAACTCCATCTCTATATCCATCTCGGGCATGACCCTTTTTGTAGTTAGCTTCAACCATATTTAAAAGTTCATTCCAACTACCCTGAAAATCAGTATATTGAGAATCTGTTGTTTGTCTTCTTACAAAATCATTTACTGCTATTAATTGTTCCATCTTTTACTCCTTTATTACAAAAGTCTAGCCAGCCAATTATCAAAGAAATCACAAAAGCCTTCAGGCCAATCTGCTATTCTACCATCTTTGTTTGGAGTTATTATTTTACCTTCAAACTCAAACTGTACTTCTAAACCTTCTTCTTTGACTAAAACCCTTGCTGCATAGACAACATTTTCAGTGCTAACTATTATAGATTGACCTTCTTTAAGAAACTTAACAAAGCCTTCAGCTTCAGCATCAGGTACGGCATAACCATTATGGGGATCATATACTATAGTTATCATCACTGTTTCCTTTTTCTGCGGCTAGTTCTGCCTGATGTTCTTTCTGACATTCTTCATTTAGTCTTTTTTGTTCTTCTTCTTTTTTTATAAATTCAATGGTTTTATGTCTTTTTCTTAAAACATTTGTAAAGATGTTAAGACCTTCTTGAGTATCTATATGATAACTATTTGTAACTATTTTTGCTACTTTATTTGAACTTTCTATATCCTTAATAGCAATCGGTGCAAATTCTTTTTTGAATTTCTTATAACCTTCTTTCGCCTCAGCTTTTAAGGTTTCTTGTTTTGAGGAACATATTTTTCCATAATCAATAATGTTTTTATCCCAAATATCTTGTGGGAGATATTTAATTTTAGTATCACTATATATTTTACACCATAAAAAATTATTTGAAGCAGGAGAAGGACAACCACAATGTCCAGCAAGTCTTACTTCTTGTCCTATTAAATCGTGCATCGGAGTAGCATATCTGATTTCCAAACCATCATCGAAATCATTTTCGCAGTGTGCTATCCAATAATACCAAGCACGCCTAAATGTCCATCCGTGGAGTTTCCCTGTATAGCGAGTTTTTATTTCAGGATCTGGTATTGGGTCTAGATTATCTACAAGAATAATCCCTGCCTCTGCTAGTTCTTGTGGAATATAACGATAACTATCCCAATCTCCTGCTGCATTTCTCATTATTTTTTCCTTCCTATTCAAACCAATGTTTTCTTTTCATTGCTTCATCATAATCATTTTTCAAAAACTCTATCATATCTGCCTCAGAATCAAATTTATCCATACAAGCAGTATGAATATTTCTATTAGGAAACAAAAATTGTCCATAAGACGTAATAAGAGTGACACTTCCTTCTCTTATATCTTTTCCACATAAAGGACAAACATCATAAGATTTACGTATTCTCATTCTGGCTCTAGCATATTTAGTCCCTCTTTCATCTTTAAAGGTTTTCCCTTGAATTTTAACTTCTTCTAATTCTATCAAAAAATCATTCATTATCTTCCCTTTTAAATATTCCAAGATCTAATTTCATTAAGTTGTTCTTCTATGTTTTTACTCATATCATAGACTTCTTCTATTTTTATCATTTCTCCATCACCATAATCTTCTAATTTATCTTTACAATCTTTTTTTCCACGAACAAAAACAGGAAAATTACTATGATCAAAAGTATCAGTAATTATTATCAAATGAGAAAATTTATTTTTTTGTGTAAATTCTATCCATTTTTTAATATCTTCTTTTGAAGCACTCATTTTTTAATCCTTAAATTCGCAATTAACATTTAATGAACAAAGACTTTTATAGTGGTTTCTATTACATAAATTGCCACTTCTATTTTTTGTTTTAAAAAGACAAGGAGGTTTTTTTACAAGAGCCGTAGTTTCTTTTTCTGAGATCTTGACTTCTTTTTCCTTTTCTAGAATTTTAACTTTCTTTCTTGCATTTTCAAGAGGGCACCATGAAGGTATCTCAGGCCAATTTTCTTTTGTTTCAACTAATTTTTTATCACTGATTATGAATGTCATTTTCTCATCTGGCATTCTTTCATTGGTACAATTATATCCATTAGATATAGGATTATGCCTACAATAAGGACAATCATAACAACTTTCAATTTTCATCGTTGGTATTATCTTCATTTTTTATCTACATCCACAGAACAATAATCACACATTTTTTTACCATCCATGATATTTTCATTACCTCTTACTCCCCCTCTTTGTCCTTTACAAACCTTACAGTTATCAGGAAACATTTGTTTCATATAGAAAAGAATTTCTTCTGTTTCTGCTACATTTAAAGAAACATCTGTATTAAATGTTTTGCCAATTTCAATACCTTTTTTCATTTTCTCAATTATTTTAATTGGATTTAATGATTGTGTTCCTTTCTCAAAATTAGGATGTCCATTAACACAATATCCATTAGTTTGCCAATAGGCACCACAAAAAGGACATTTATTTTCATCATTAATTATTATAGTCATTTTTTTTATCCTTTCAATCATAAAATATTTCAGCTATGATGTCAATAGTAATTGGAAACACCTCTTTTTCATCTCTAAGTTTTTCTATTGCAGCACATATCATAGTATGGGCATCTCCGACTGGTAAACCGTGTAATTCTTTGAAAGAGAAATGTTTACCATAGTTATAAGTAACATTTAATGTTGCTTCTGTAGTGCCACCAACTTGAACAGTCCCACCTTCACAACGATTATGATCAGTGCTAATAGTTTTCTCATCTTTATCTATTACGCTTATCCACCAACTCATCTTTTTATTCCTTCTTAATTAATCATCTTCTACAAGTCGTAGAAATAATTCTTCTTCTATTTTCTCAGAGCCATCTGCTTCAGGTGCTAATGTAATTTCTGCTTGTTGAGGAATAGACATAACATTATTAACAGTTATTTCTAAATTGTCCATAAATTGCTCATAATCATCTCTATGCTTTTTAGGAAACAAACCATCTACTCTAAAAAAGTTTTCTCCTATTTGACAGACAATAAGAGTTTGATCGTGAGTCAAATCCAAAGATAAAAAAACATCATCAAAAGTAGTTTTTTGGTTCTTGTTAATAAACTCAACGAGGTTCTTTGTTACCTTATCAAATCCTTGTTTATTCAATTTTTGAAATAATTTATTCTTCATATCTACTCCTATAAAAATACTTTTTTTTACTTCAGTGAAAATTTAAAAACCTCATTTTTAGGCTAATTTATCAATTTATCATTATATTTCAATAAAGCACTAGTCAATTCAGGCTCAACTCTAACATTTTTAGGAATATATTCACTATCAAAATCTCTAGTATTTTTTATATAATTTTATTATCTCATCTTCTAAAGCACTTACAACTATTATTTTGATATTTGCGTTATAAATTTGCCAATATAAAGAAATCACTTTATTTGTAACTCCCCTATTGTTCCTATTTTTATAGGCATAAAAAAATCCCCTTAATCTATTAACTATCATTAAAATAATCGACAAATTAAGGGGATCTTGTCTAATTTACCATCTTCCCCCTATTCCCAAAGACAAGAATAGTCCAATAGGATTCATTTCTACATCAACTGATTTATATTTACTTCTTTGATCAAAATGATTAAAAGTTACGCCAAATCTAACATCTGCAAATATATCTCCTCCTAAATCATCATTATTATAGCCAACAAAAAGACTAGTCTCGTAAATATCTCCAAGTTGATATTCGTCCTTAACTGAATATTTATCATGACGATCTCGGCCAGTTACTATTCTCAAATCATATTTTCTAAAACCTGCTCCAATTAAACAATTGGCGAATTCCGAATTACTTATATCTGAAAATTGAAATTCTGTTCGGAATCCTGGGATAAACCAATCATAGTTAGGTTCCCAATATGTTAAAGCCGCTCCATAACCTCTATCATCGCTTCCTACACTGTTTGTATAATTTCTTTCTCTTGTATCTCCTCCAAATGCAGCCCAATATCCCCAATTCAAACTATAATCAACATAATTTTTCCAAACTATATCTTTAGATAACTTTGTTTCTAATCCTGTTTTTAAAAACACAAGTTCGCTCAACCAAGGTGCTTTTGCATCATCTTTTTCAATAGCACCAGGGGTTCCCCAAGTATCATCATGATGAGGATCGACACTTCTAATATTTTCAGGAACATTTCTTACTTTTTTAACTGGAGGAGTAGTAAATCTAAATTCAAAATTTGGAGCTACCAATATTTTTGTAGTTCCAATAGGATCGTCAGGTTGCAATCCTGTTTTTGATCTGCTTTCCTGGCTACAGCTAGTAACCAAAAATACGGTAAGTACCAAACAGATTGTTAAAACTAACTTTTTCATCGTCATACCATCCTTTCTCTAAAACTTTAACTTAAAAGCACCTCCTATTACATTGGCATCTGTCCATCTATTGCTACTTCTGGATGTCTGCCAAAGATAGAATATATTTACAGATAAATCTTTGGTAATATTTCTACCAACTCCTGTATAAATTCTATTTCTTGTAAAAGATTCTTTCTCAAAATTAACATATATTTCATCTGCAATATATGGTTTGAATTTAAATGGCAATTCATATGGAAGTTTAACAGTAAATTTGTTCCTGTATCTCCATTCATCTTCCGATCCATTTCTTTCTCTAAACTCAAATTTAGACCTACTACTAAGAACAGTGTTTCCTAATTTGCTTTTTAACGTAAAATTAACATTGGGTCTATGTTCTGTACTCCAGTCAGATATTTTTCCTGCTTTAATTCCCCTCAAAGAAATATATCTATAGGCAGCACCAACATCTAACCAATCTGCAAGACCAGAATAAGTAAATCCTAATTCTGTGTGTTTATACCACAAGGTCCCAGCGTCATCTCCGAATCTTAATTCCTCATTAACATTCAACTTCCAATCTTTTTTTACTTTCCAGTCAATTCCATAGTTGCTCCAATATTGAAAATCCCCATCATCAAAAGCATGACAAACAGATGATAATATTAAAACGACCAATAATGCTAATAGTTTCTTCACTTTGTAACCCTTTCTAAATAATATATAATTATCAACGTTAAGTATTATAACACATATATATTATAAAGTTAACTTTTTTTACTTCAGTGAAAATAAAAATTAGGTTTTTGAACTAAAAACGATGATTTTAAAAAATAATGATGTATTTTTTATTAAGTATTTTAATTTTCACTTTTATCTTTTCTCAAGTATATACAACAATTCTTTTACTGTAAGCTCTCTGTTATTCAGATTCCTGCTTCCCTTAAATGCAGGATATTTTTTTTCTAATGTAGTTAATTTGCCAAAACCAGATAATAAATCTTCCATGACATTAACAGGAATTATTCCTTCATTATTATAAGAAATTAAAATAATTTTGGCTTTCGTTTTGTCAATTAAGTTCTCCATACCTTCATAGGCTTGACTAGTGTTATATAACGACTTGTTCCAATCATTAGGAATACCACTTATTTTGCTGATATTTTTTGGCTCTTTATACCCTGCAATAATGTTCAACATAAAGTAATTGCTACCATACGGATGCTGATTATATGGAGGATCATAATAAGCTATATCAAGATCGTCTAATTCCTCCACTAATTGAATAATGTCTTTTTGACTTATGATTGTTTCGCATTCATTCCAACTAAATATAGGGATAGAAAGACCTATTTCATTCTTTATCCTTGTTAAACAGTTTTGGGCATCTCCTCCGAATTGTCCTAGACCTGTTACGGTATTTTTGTAAAAACCCTTGAATACTCCAGAAGTATTAGCATTTACCGATGCTTTAAAAAGAAGAGGAGCTAAAAATAGATGTGAATTAGGAATGCTTTCTTTGTTTAACATTCTTCTTATGTTATCTATAATCTTGGCATTTTTATTAGTATAGAAAACTCTTTCACCGAATTTTATATCTTGATCATTTTTAGGAGCATAAAGTTTTTCTATTATGCCTTTTCCATAATCATTTCTTAATTTTTCTTGATTCAAAAAGTCAATTGTTTTAGAAATAAATTCTTCATTAATATCGGTGGTATTAGAAAGATAACACTTATTTATAATATAAGAATATAATTCTAAATCATTAGTATATAGAAGATTAGCATATCTCTTGAGATTACGACTAACTACTCCAGAGCCAGAAAAACCATCTAATATCTTTAATTTTTTCTTATCTAATTTTTTTAAAGCAAATCCAATTCCCTCATCTATAAGAGATAACAAATTCCTTTTATTACCTATATAAGTAATTATTTGTTGAGATAAATAACTGGGAGATTCCGCATAGTCATTTTGAAATATATCTTCATTTATGTCTGCTATATCTGCCATATTAAATATTCTATTGAAATACCTTTCACTTTTTATTAAATGTTTTCAAAGATATTTTCTGTTTTAGCAATCTGCTTCAATTTATTTAATCCTATACTAAAAGACTCTTCATTCATCTCAAAACCTACTGCTAATCTACTTAATTTCTTACTTGCTATAGCTGTAGTAAAATTACCTAAAAAGAAGTCACAAACGGTATCTCCCTCGTTTGATGAGTATTGGATCATCTTTTTTACAAGCTCTTCAGGCAGCTTGTTTATATTTTTCACTTTGCCAGGATGGTACTCTTTCTTAATCTGCCAGACTGACTGCAAATCTTGGTATATGTCTTTAGTATTAGAGAACCTACAAGTAGTGTTAAATATAGGCTTATAGGTTTTTCTTTTTTTGACATAAAATATTTCATAGTGGCTTGAGACAAATTTCTTGCTGGTATAGGGTCCAAAAGGAAAATGCCAGATAATCTTGTTTATTAGAACAAGATTTAAGTCTCTAATCGCTCTCCCTATTATATCTGAGTTAGTCCAACCGGAGACTATATACATACTTCCATGTTTCTTTAGTATTCTTTTGGCTTCTGTCATCCACTCTGAAGTGAATTTGTAGTAGTCTTCAGGTGCTTCTATATATCCTTTAAGAACTTTATCTGATTTTCTATTATAAATAGATTTGAGTTTTGATTCATGAATTCCAAAAGGAGGATCACATATAATTAGATCAACACATTCATCTAATATGTATTTTTTAGAACCTTTTACACAATCACAATTATATATCATTACTATAAAATAGCAGATAATTAATCACTTTGTAAAAAAAGCCCAAATGGAAAATCCAAATGGGCTTTTTAGAAGTCATCTTACTTCTTTGCTTTTGACTGCTTATTCCTTTTTTTGCTTCTTTGAGGGACAGTTAGGGTATGTCCTAAATCCTCCAAAGACTTTTTAGCAGGGAAATACCTTTTTTCTTCTTTAATAGGGAAGAAGTCATCTTTATCAACTGCTCTAAGAATTTTTACTTCCTTGCCTTCGCCAAAGGCTCTAACAGCATAAAGAGTTTTTCTATAAATTTCTCTTCTCTTAACCTGTTCTTGCCTCTTTACGTTTTGATTATTCCACAACCATTCTCTTAATCGAAGACCAGGATCGTTTTTGCCCAATCCTAGATCTGCATCAGGAACTCCGTCTTGAAGAACACTAATAAATCTTGCAAGCAAAGTTTTTTCAATATTAAAATATGCCCTAAACAAAGCGGCATAAACTGCTGTCTTATTAAAAGGCTTTTTGGTTAAAGTAACACAAACCCAGTTAGCCTCATAACAATAACGATGGTAAATAGCATCCTCTTGAGAAGGGGATAATTGACTTTGAAGACTTTTCTCTGCACAAAGAAATCTCAAAGTGTACATAGCAGAAGGACATATCGCGATCCCTGTAATCAACTTTCTATCTTCTTGATTTCTTTTCTTACCCAAATCATAGTAGCGAACATCATCAGTTTCGGTGCCAAAAAGAGTTAATGCTTTAAGGTCTTTACCCGAAGCAACACATGCTTCCAATCTATGTTGACCATTAGTGAGAAAACCTATTGTATCAAAGGTAATAGCATCATTACTTACTCTGAAGTTGTCAAGCTCCATCTCCTTCGCGTGCTTAATAACCTCTCCTCTTCTCAACTTACGACTCTCATCCCTACTCCTACGAGATTCAAGTATAAACCTTGCCATAGATGGAGTATATTCAATAATCTCAGCTATTACAGTGTCTCCAATATTTTTTTTGATTTTTCGCCATTGTCATAGCCATAGTTATTATCCTTAAGTGATTAGAGTCATTTCGGATTCAGTTACCGTCCATATTTTTAAAGGCACTGGTTTTTTATATTCGGTATTTCCAAATGGATATTTAGCATTATCATCCATTCTAATTTCATAGCAACTATCTATTTTTACATCTACAATTTTACCATTTTCTCTTGTAACGGTAGCGAGTTCAGATTTTCTTGTAACTATAGCTTTTCCTACTATCCATTCCTTTTTATAGTCTGCTTTCATACCAGCAAGAGGTTTACGATATGGTCTCTTACTCTGATAGAGCATTCTATAGGCATTGACTGTTACTCTATCTCCTGCTCTAATCTCTTTTTTGGTGCTAGCTTTATCATTTTTTCCGAGAAAAGCAAATGGTGCTACGAGTAATGATTTTAGTAGGTTTCTTCTAAGCATTTTGAATCTCCTTTGCTTCAATAGGTATTCCGTATTTTATTTTTTCTTCATTTGTTAAGTCAGTATTAGGATAAGCAGGGAAGAAGGCTTCTCTTGCTACAATAGTTACAGTAGATTCGTAGACAGGTGCTAGATTTTGAGTACCTACAGTACTGATATCTTTTTTACGTACATAGCAAATAATGATCTTTTGACAATACGATGCCCTTACATTATCTTTTACCTCTTTTAAGGGTCTTCCTAAATAGAAATGGTAATATGGCGTATATTTTTTACCATTGCCTGTCTTTATCCTTTCAAATGATTTTGGGCACTTATTATGTCCATCTTCATAAGTACCAAACTGAAACCAAGAGTACCATCTTTTATTCTTATTATGAAATTTAGCGGGATTACCCACCATTTTCCACACTTCTATCCATTCCGTATCTATGGTATCGAGAAACTCTTTTTTTTCTTCTACGGTATATCTTCTATCTAAGCACATATTATTACCTCTTAAAAACTGTTGATTGATCTCTCATTTCTACTTTAGTAGCTTCTATATACTTATCATATATAATTTGAACATCTTTATCTGTAGCAGAGTTTTTGAGTCTTCTATATTTTCTTATTTCTTGATTTAGTTGTTTCTGTCTTGTCGTCATGATTTCCTTTGTAGCATAACAGAAAAAGGGTATTTAATATCTTTAAGGTGTGTTAATTGTGATTTCATTAGTTGTTTATTCCATTTACATGTTGGGTCTTTGACATTATTTGTTTTTACATAATACAAATCTTTTGGTTTGTCATTTTCCCATATCGTTTCAAATTTAGCTATTGCTACGATAGTACCAATACTTAGAACTTTTCCTTTTCCTTTGATATTTTGAGATGTCATTACTATATCTCTGATTTTAAACTCTGTAGTATCTTTTGGTTGTTGTTTTTTATTCGTATTTTTTCCTAAGAAAAAGGTTCCTAATGGAGTAGCGAGTAACATATGTAAAAATTCTCTTCTAAACATTTGATCTATCCTTTTCTGTTTGGAGGTAATGATATTATCCTAAATTTTTGTTTTGTCGTTATTTTATTATTCGCCGGTTTAATGAAATTTAGTACTACTCCTTCTAGATGGAAATACAAGTCGTTGTACCGTCCTATTTCCATAACATCTCTTCTACGTGCTTTGAACATTCTTAGATTCTCAGGCCAGAAGTGTTCTAAATCTTCTTTTTTATTTAGGAATGCATGAAAGCCCTCTTTATATTCTAGAGGGTTTCTTAACATTGGATAAGAACCTGCTTTAAACCACTTATTACCTGATACTTTTGGTTCCTTCCAGTGGCTGTTATCCGAATAAAATTCTAGTTGTCCTTTTGGGCAGTATTTCCACACAAAAAATGTTTCGGGTAGAGCATTTATAGCATCTACTTTTTCTTGTCCTCTTAATCTTTTATCTAGGCACATTGCCATTAATCCTTTCTTTATTTAGTTGTTTTTGTCTTAGTGTCATAAATCTTTTATTTCTGCAACTGTATTTGGTTCGTTTGGTTCGTTGTGGACTATAGTTATTTCTACCCCATTAAACACCATCGATAAGAGTATTATACCTGCTATAATAGCTGAAGCATTGATTAAAGTCCACTTCATTTTTTCTGTCCACTTGTCTGCCATTTTATTCTCTTATCATTGCTGATGGAAGGGCTTTATTTATTCCCCATTTTTTAAGTTCTTCTTGTGTAAGGTCAGTATTGGGGAACGTTGGGAATATATCTTTAGTAGCTATAACGACAGTATCGTGATACTGAAATCCTGTGTTAGTTATCCACGATTTTTTAGTATAGCATTTAATATATAATTGCCAAGCATCGAGACAACGATAGTTACTTCCGTGATCCTTGATATAGAAGTGGTATCCTTCCTGATATTTTTCATCAGTATCTATGACGATATATACAGGTGATCTTCTAAAGAAGTTATCCCAGAAGGATCTAACTGAGTTTAGACCTGCTTTAAATGGTATAGTATCATGGTACTGAGGGTAATACTGTTCATCTTTCATTTGTACTAATTTAGTTAGTTGAACCCAATCGCCCTCGTACTGATCGAGTACTTCTTTTTTCTCTGCTTTTGTATGAGTTCTATCTATACACATATTATATTATTCCAAATTTTTGTTTTTCTTCTATTGACAGAGTTTTTCTTGGATAGGTTGGAGCAATGATCTCAGTTGAAACTATGGCCTCTTTGGTCACAGATTGTCTTCCTACGCAAGTTACAGTATCTTTATTGATATAGCAGGTAATAACTGTAGTTGGATGCCATGTAGTACATTCCCAATCTTTAGTTGATTTTCTTTTCGTGAAAGAATGGAAATAAGGTAGATATTCTGTTTTTTTAAGTGGTTTTGCTTCAGACAAAGGTACTGTAATTGGGTCAAATTTATTTGAGTTATGCAAAGGTACTGTAATCGGGTTAAAGTTGTTAGGGGCTACATTTTTACCTGCTTTCAGATGGTATGCGTAGTCTCCTGTTGTCCAGCACTCATTAATCCCATGTACTATTTTATAGACTTTAATCCACTGTGGTCTTTTTGCCAACCACCGTTTTCGTTTTCCTTCTGTATATATATTTCTTAAACACATTTTATCCGTCCTCATCTTTCGTTCTCATATCGAGACTATATAACCCTTTTGCTATAATCATCATAGAATCTTTAGTGCTAAAGACTTCATTAAGCATACCTCTTTTGAAACAATTATGAGCATTGTCAAAGACCTTGCAGGTGTTAGACTCATAATGTCTACATTTTTTATATTGACAATCAGTCATTATTTCATCCTCTCTGTTATGCAGGTTTAATCCGTCTTAAGACTACTCCTTTTAGATCGTAGTAATCTTCATTAAACCGACCTATTTCTATAACATCTTCCCTTCTTGCTTCGAACTTACTAAAATCTATTTGATCGTAGTTTTTATATGCTAAAAATACTGCATCGTGATCTGTAAAGGCATGAAACCCTACTTCGTAATCGAGTAGTGTCCTATTTCGTGGACAGTTTTTAGCTTTATGCCACACTTTTAATTTAAGTGGAGATTCTGTTATTTTTGGTTTATATCTTTCTCCTATACGTAGTCCTCCCAAACCTTCATGGTATTGAGGCATTCCTTTTGGGAAGTACTTCCATACAAAGAATGTTTTTGGTAGAGCTGCTATGGCTTTTTCTTTTCTCTTACCTTTTAATGGATATTTCAAACACATGTTAATCCTTCCTATCTGGTTGAGTAGGTTTAAGTCGAAGGTTTTTCGCAGTACTAACTATTTTGATTTTCGTTGTTGGTTTATTCATTATTTTATCCCAAATAGTCTTTTTTCTTTAGTTGTAAGATACGTTCTTGGACAAGTAGGGAATATAGCTTCTTTTGCTACTATAGTTGTCATAACTCTGTCAGAAGGAGTTGTAACAGATCTCCATTCTTGTGTGCCTATAGTATCTATATCTTCTTTTCTCACATAGCATCTAAGCAACGTATGACCATAATGTTTAACAACATTTCTTAGAAAAGCAACATCACCTTCACAATAATAGAAATGATAATAAGGTTTATATTTACCTTCATCTGAAGAGTATCTTACCTCTATTTCCATTGGATTTTCTCTGCATTTATTACGTCCATGCTTATACTTAAAAGTCGAGAAATTTAATGATCCCCATTCATTTTTTTGTGTTCCATAATTAATGTTCTTACGTACTACTTTCCATACTTCTATCCAATCGCTTTCGTGAGAATCGAGTAGTTCCTGTTTTTCTTTTTCTGTCCATTTTGTATCTAAGCACATCTTGCGACTCCTTCAACAGGTATTCCAAATTTTATTCTTTCGCCATCGGAAAGATTTACATAGGGATGTCTGGGAAACACCCCTTCTCTTGCTACAATAACTTTTTTGCAATGTTGTATTCCAACTGTACTTATTTTGCTTTTATGTACATAGCATGTGATATTCAAGGACGTAGTAGGATAACAATAAAAATGAAAATATGGTGCATATTTATAATCAAAACCTCCATCCCAAATTTTTATATAAGGTGGTTCTGGTTTCGAACAGATATTAAGACCACCTTTAAACCTACAGCGTTTTCGTGGTAAGGGTCCATGCATCCCTATAGCTGCCCAAGAGTGTGCACTTCTAAAAGGCAAAGTAGTAACCCACTTATATACTTCTATCCAATCCCCCTCCAAAGAATTTAAAAACTCTTTTTTTTCTTTTACTGTATATTTTCTACTTAAGCACATTATACTATTCCTCGTCATTGACTGGTTTAATCCAACTCAACACAGCACCTTTTAAACAATTATAATTACTGTTATATTTTCCTATTTCTTGTATATCTTTTCTACGGGCAAGAAACTTACGAGTCCACGATTTTGAATAATATTTTCTCACTTCTTTCTCATCTATAAAGACATGAAAGCCATAGTGGTATTTCAATCTAGATCTCATGGCTGGAAAGTATCTTGCCTTATGCCATCTTGGAGAGGTTAATCGTGGTTCTGTTCTTGTGCATCTATATTCTAGTTCATTGCCTGGGAAATACTTCCACACAAAAAATGTTTCTGGCATAGCAGCTATAGCTATTTGTTTTTTTGCACCTGTTTTTCTATTATCTAAGCACATTGTATTATCCCGTATTTTTTCTTTTCTTCATCAGTAAGTTTAGTAAATCCATAGGGAGGAAATATGGCTTTTCTAGCTATAATAATTATTTCGTCAGTAATCCAGTTTGTTCCTATATCAGTTATCCATTCTTTTCTAACATAACAGATAAGCACAGCTTCTTCGTTTTTTTTATTCATCTTATAAGTGGTATCTGTGTTTTTAGTATAGAAATGCATTGCTTGTGTATATTGTTGCCTATCATTAGCTATTAATGTGTTACGCACCCCAAATAATCCACGAATTCTACATCTATTTACACCTGCTTTAAATTTCATTGTATAGAATTGAGCAAAGTAGCGTTTACCCCCTTTCCTCACTATTTTTGTAACAGGTATCCACTTTAACTTAAAGCTAGCAAGATATTCTTCTTTCTCTGATTTACTATAAACTGTATTCATACACATGATCAAATCCTTATATAGTAGAAATAACAGAAGGTATGACTGCTGGACCTACCCAGAGGCAAGAAAGCAAAGATGTTAAGATCGTAGTCATTTTACTGTTATCCCACACACCAACAACCAACCACTATTATTCTTGTTACGGCGATACTGTTTGTTCCTGATCTTTTCTTAGTTGTTTACATGCTTCTTCATATTCGTTTGGATATTTTCTAGCAAGTATATTAAGTAGTGTATCATCGTTACCATTTTCTGCTACTATGGTATTTATTTTATCTCTAAGTGTGGAGTTTAATTTATCTTTTTCTTCCATTCTCTTTTTAAGTCTCGCTATTTGTTGCTTGAGTTCCTGCTTTTCGACGCACTTTTTCTCTACCATGCCTATAGCCAGTGACACTAATTTTTGAAAGTCTTCTTTTTCTCTGTCTTCGAGAAAAGTATCAGCACCGAATAATAAATCCCACATAATTAATCCCCTACATATGAGCGGCTAAGAGTCTCGAAGCTATATCGTAACTTTGCCTATGATCTGCTTGGCTGTCACTACGCACATGTGACATAGTACCTTCTACTTGATTAGCTAATTTTTTTAGAGCGGCACAGATTTTATCACAGTCGTTATCATTAAGTAATTCGTTTGCAAGTTTTTCTTCTGCTTCAGTCATCTTTATCATGCTGTACCACCCTTATCCCTCATGTTCAGGATCTCGTTCTTAATGTCCCCAGACATCCCTTCCATTTTGCTCATACAATCAACTATTTTTTTAAGTTGTTGTTGGTTTTTAATTATATACCAACCCATACCTATCATACATGAACCAAGTACCGTTATGAGGACAAGTATAAACGTTATCATGATTTTCATATCTACTTCCATTTTCTACTCCCTTTTTTCTTCTTGATTATTTTTTAGTTTTAAAAGTTCTTCTGTTAAGTACTTAATTTGGTGCATAGGATTAAAATCTTGGAGTTTTGCTTTTTCGTCCATACCTATATCTGTACGTGGTGGACAAACAGAGCAAAGAAAAGTACAGTATGTTCTTATAGGACCATTGGGACCGCATTTGTGCCATATCTGATCATGTCTATTGTGTTTTAGATGTTCTCTTGCAAATGTTATAATTTCATCTTTTGATTTTGGATTTTGTAGTTCTAATTTTAAAATCTGACCTTGTATATCAGCCATTTGAGTTTTCAAACCACTGAGCCTAAACAAGATCGTTCTTTTCTCGCATTGCACACAGGTATCAGTATTAACAACTTCGCACATACCCTCATGGTTATGCACACAGTCCCATTGTTCACATTTGTTTACTTCAGACACTTTATTACTACCTAAATCACTTTCTATTTATAGACCATTATATACTATTTTGGGGGTTTGTCAAGTCTATTTTTTAAAATATATAATCTATTTTAAAAATAAAGTCAAAATCTTGTGTATAAGTGATTCCGTCTCAACCTTAGTCTTACTCTTAGCCCTAACCTTAGTTGGAAAGTATCCCATATCACGTATCTTGCTGATCGCTTCCTTCAGTTTAAGGGCTTCGATCTCATCCTTGACCTCTCTGCCCTGACCATCCAAAGCTTCATATTCAAACTTACTCATTGTTGAACTCCTTACGTCTGTAGTTATATAATTATTAAAGAACACTCTGATTATAACATACTTTGATACCTCTGGAAAGTAAAAAATAGAAATATTTTCCAGCTATCTACTTTCTTTATACTTAGCCATATATGGGCTTAGTTACGTATATACTTTATACTATTCTGGATAATAAAGATATTAAATATTTTCCAGCTACATAATAAAATAATTTTTTATTAATTTGGAGAGAAAAAAGATATAAGATGTCGGAAATCTGACGACACTCAATAAATACCTTCCTACCTTGTTAGGGTCTAATTTTTATCCTTAGTATCTCTCTAAGCAACATCTTCCCAAGCAGTGTAGCACCCATAATCACTAATACAATGAACGCTACCCCTATTACGAAGCCCACTAATGGTCCCATATCTATATCCTATCTATAAATATTTATTTATTATTTTTAAGATCAAACCGATCTACGTAAAACCCATGTTTTTGACTCTATAGGTCTTTTTTATACATAAATGCCTACTTCTTACCACTTCTACCCACTTTCTGCCACTGATTTTTCTATTTATCTGTTGCCATTCCAAAGACTATTAGCCCTATTTGTTCTTCAGTGGGTTTATCTTGTAACAGATCTTCCCAAGTGAGTTTTCCCTGTTCTACTAATTTTACAACAATCTGTTCTATATTTTTCCATGCTTCTTCAGACTTCATAAAATTTCGAGTACAGAACTCTAGAGCATAATCTTTTATAAGTGTTTGTTGTTTATTTGTCATTATTCTAGATCCCTCATCGTCTTTCTTATTTCTGACATTTTACAATTACAATATTCTCCTCTATTACGTGGATGTACTTGCCATCCATAACAATCAGGAGAGTGTCTTGGTAGTAGTTCTACCATAACCTTTAATAAGTTTTTGAGTATTACATTTTGCTTTTCTACTTCTTTTTCCATATTATTAACCCTATTTATTAAGCATTTTATAATAATTTATATGTCTATGATTTATTGTCCTTAAATAATCCATCCAAATTTTAGGGTCATCTGTTACTTTTTTATACATAATGTTCTTGTAAAATTGAACCTCCTCTACCACAAGGGTAGAGGATTCCTAATTCAGCGAGACTACTAAAAATGTTAAGTGAACTTAAAAAATTTAGTTTTACATTCTCTCCAAAGGCGTTTCTTTCGGTCGTCCCGA
>Ga0222637_1000414_pt1 | contig 19629 bp, 29 predicted proteins | sample AntAcemetagen143_FD_181149 | JGI IMG/M metagenome (GOLD analysis project Ga0222637, IMG submission 181149) | Saline water microbial communities from Ace Lake, Antarctica - #143 | ecosystem: Environmental > Aquatic > Non-marine Saline and Alkaline > Saline | place: Antarctica: Ace Lake...
TATAGCTCTTATTTTATTTAATTCTTTTACATTTCTTCTCTCAATATTGTAAAGTTTTAAATATCTTAATACAGTTGTCTTATTACATTTTAATTCCTTTGCTATATAATGAGAACTTTTATTTTTAGATATATATTCTTCTAATAAAAAATCATGAGTTAAAATATTTTTGTATCTCATGCCAAAAAGAAGATTCCGTGACTATTTTTTTTGAAGATAGCGATTGTTTTTCTAATCTTATCTGATGTTGAAAGATTGTCTGGAGATGTTATTTTTACATCAGGTAAAGAATATGACACGTTATTAGGTTCTAATAGTATAGATGTAAGCATAGCTATTAAATTTGTTTCTCTAGTATCTGGTTCAGGATATACTCCATCATCTTCTTCTACTATAAAATCATAGAAATTATTTATACTTAAATGAACTAAAGAAGACCTAATGGCACTTTCTATTTCATTTGCAGAATAATTTGGATAATAAGTATAATCTATAGTAACCGTATCTCCTGAAGTCATACTAGAAGTAATTGTTACTTTATTTGTGTCTGAATCAAAAGTATATGTTACTCCACTCTCAATATCATTTACACTTACAGCACTTATGGCTATAATATTTTCTTCTGATAGAGTAAATACTGCACTAGACCCATAAGTAAATATATCTTTTTCAATAGAGGATATATCACCGATTAGATATCTAACGGTTGTTACTAGTGATGTTAGTGTTAGGGACATATGTTTTTCTCCTTAAAAGTATTTCTTTGCCTCTATCATGATAGAATTTAAATCCCTTTAATTTTAATATTGGAATTATAAAGGACTCTTTTTTAATTTTTATAAATATCTCTTTTTTGTCTGTATTCCAAAGCAAAACCGTAATCAAACATTCGGCTGCTTCTTCATTACTTGCGTCTATTTTAATATAATATCTTTCTTTATCATCTGCTTTTGCTTTCCAAAGCAAGACAATACCGTGGATATCTCCCTCCTCTAAGCACAGGAAAGATGGATTTGAATTTTTTAATAGGTATTTCAATTGTTTTTCAGAATCAATAAAAACCCTTTTATTGTCTTTAGTAAAATATAATTCAGTTCTGTTAATACAGAAATTGAATATATTCTCTATAATATTTTTTTTATTTGTTTTAATTCGTATTGCTCTCAAAATAATATCTTTCTTAAAGGTTAAAGGGGAGCTATTACTAACTCCCCTTAATTATTAACTATATTTTAAGCTCTTGTAAATTGAGCTAATGCCTTACTGTTAATAACAGCTCCGGCAATTTGTTCATAACCAGTAACACCAATAGCTAAATATCTAGCATTACCAGACCCAACACTAACAGGATTCGGTGATGCAAAGATTAATCTTTCGGGTTTATCGCCCTTATCACTAATAACTCCACCTAACATTGCTATATCGTCTAATTTCTTTCTGACGAATAGTAATGGTTTTCCAGCTTCAGTATCTTTAGCGATTAGATAAGCCATTGTGCTACCAACTGGAGAATCAGAAGCTTCAGCACCAGAAGTACCAGAAGTCCTATCTGCAATTGTTACACTAGCATTATATCTAACTATATCAACATTTAAATCTTTTAGAGCTGTAGCTAGAGAAGCATATTTATTATCCTGCCAATCCCATAGCTTAATATCTTTATCAATTGAAGAACTAACTAAAAGAGTATAACTATCTCCATAATCTATTACACTATCAATCATAGTAACTAAATGTGAATAATCAAAATGGTCACATCCAGATTCCGTAGAATCAGATAGAGTGAATTTATTAGCTCCAGGAACAGCAGCCGCTACCAAGTCCATTATTAACTGTGTTTCGTAAGTATTAATGGCTCTATTGATAGTTTTAACTTTCCTAGCAATAACTCTTTCTTTAGCAGAAGCTAAATCAGTAATTGTGATGTAATATTCAGGAGATGCAACGTCTGTAAAGGTTAGTAAAGTTGGTGTATCTGGTCTAACGTTTGTTTGAACGATAGTACCGTTTCCACCAATTAAATAAACCTTGTCAGTCTCGTCAAGTACATCAAAGTAATATACGTACTCATCAGGATCGGCTGAATCTACTTCGCAAATGCTACTTACCACTGTAGGATAAGGTTTGCGAGGGTCAACAGGTTCGCCTAATATACGAGCTAACTCCATCTGTGAATATTTCATTGTTTCTTTGTTATCTTTATTCATTGAATTTTCCTCCTTATTGAAAAATTTTTAATTTATTCTTTTTTGTCTTCAGGACCCCAAGCTTTAGTTCTTACTCCAGTGGCTAGTTTACTAATCTTATCATTGCCTTTATCTATTGGTTTGGTTCCTGTTTCCAAAACTTGTGCTTTTTCTATTTCTTCAGGTGATTTACCTTCTTTTAATAGAGCAACTTGTTTTGTTAATGTAGCTATCTTATAATCTGCATCATTTAAAATCTGCTCATCAGTTAAATCTTTAGAATATTCTTCACCTAATTTAGCTTTACGTTCTGCTAATTTAGTAGCTTTAGCTTCTTCACTTCTAGCTTCATCGGCTTCTTTAAATGTCTTAACTTCTTCAGCTAATTCATTTATTTTTTCATCTTTAGCAAGACTTTCTTTCTTTTGTTCTTCAAGTTTAGCTGTTAATTCCTCAACTGAAGTTGCTTCATCTTCACCTTTTTTAGATTCAAATTCTGCAATTTTAGCAACATTAGCTTCATTTTCTGAAGTAAGTGTGACTATCTTAGCATTACTCTCGTCTAGTTGGGCAGAAACTTCTTTAATTTTTGCTTCTAACTCTTTGATATCCATGTTTATGTTTCCTCCTTTGTCTATAATTTCGTCCGTTGTGGCTATTACACCTTCTTTATTAACGGTTATTGTGGGTTTTAAATCGAATGTAAGGTCTGAATTACAACCAAAACATTTTACTGAAACTTTACTTGTTCTATAATTAATTGATTTAATTTCATACCAATAAGTACTTTTACAAATTGGACATTTAGTATCATTAACTACTTGAACGATATAATTAGTATCATATGTATCTAATTTAGATTTCTCTAATTCTTTTTTTTCTGTAGCAGTATGTAAATAAGACTTCGGCTCTGTCATAGTACTTGCTAGTTCTAGAACCCTAGTTTTATTTGCCATTTCTTCCACTTGAGTGCCTGGAAATGCAGGACTTGTTTTAATTAATAATGCTCCACCGGAAAACTCTACATCTAATAAATCATATGAATCTTCAGTTCCATCTTTTCTACCATATGCTTCAAAAGAAATAGCAACTGTTCCTTCTTCAAACATAGATTTAACTAATTCATAGTCTTCCTGAAAGTTACCCTTAAAGAAAGCACCATAGGCAATTATTTTATCACCTTCTATTTTTATGTCAATCCAATGTCCAACTACTTTTTTCCTTAAATGGTCAAAGTCTATTGCTTTTCCTATTAAAGTACCAAGTACAGATTCTATTTGCTCACGTGGTAATGTACATCCATTTAAATTTTGTCTATCAACATAAGCATATATACACTTAAATATTGATAAATCATAATTAGGTAATACAATTCTTGCTTTTCCTGCTACTTCTTCTAATTCAGTTTTGTCTTTTGCTAGTTCAAGAAATTCATATTTAGCGTTATATGTAAAATCTTTTAAAAATTTAATTGCTTGCGACATATATTATTTCTCCTATCCTCTAATATTTTATATTTTCTTCAATTTGCCATTCTTATCTTTTTTAGATATTTTCTTAATAGTAGCCCAAGCTATTTTATTAGCTTGTTCTTTAGTATAGCTTTCTAATGAACCATTAAATGATTGTATCCATATTTGCTGTAATTCTTTAGTCATTGATTTTTTGACTTTATCTGGTAAAGTAGCTAAAGAAACCGTATAATTCTTTTTCTCTACACTCTTTTTATCATCAGGAACATTATCATTTGGTTCAGAAGGTTCTATATCCTTCTCTATATTAGTAATAACAGGAGGGAATAATGCCTCTGCTTCACCACTTTCTTTTTCATGTTTAATACGATTAAGTTCAACATCATAATCAAATCCGGCAACATCTTCTATGAAACTCTTTCTTGATAAATTACCTCTATCATAAACACTTCTTAATAATGATTTCATATCATCACTTAAAAATGCTTTGATAGGAGAATTTGAGAAACTAACTGTTGAAACAGATAACTCTTTATTTTTGTCTATCATTTCTCTAACAACTTCTAACATTAATTCTTTAAAATCAGAAATACCAGATTCTACTTCACTAATAAAAGGTCTAGGACTTAATACTGATTCTTTACGAGTGCTAGAAACACCTTGTAAAACATCTACTAGTCCTAATCCAGACAACAATCTTTTTTCTACAGCAATAAATAATTCATGTGAAATAGCTTTTTTATAATCAGGTATAATATGTTCATATGAAGTATCAAAATTAGTAGTATAGGTAGATAACCCTTGTCCTAATTTTCTATCACTTGCAAACCTAGTAAAATCATCTTTAATTTTCTTTAAATCATCTTCACTATAGATAAAATCAGGATTTTGAGTAGTTGCCATACCTTCAGTACCTTTTTTAAGTAAACCTAAGTACTCCAACGCTTTAGCTACTACATATTCACCCTTTGTTTCTAATAGTTCTAAGAATTTTAAATTCTTATAAATTCCTTTTTGAATTACATATGGAACAGTATAATCTTCAGACCAAGTAGAATATGGTTTTTGTATATAAATGCTTTCATTTCCATATCTAGGTAAAAGCTTTCTGCCTTTATCATCTTCGCCTTGATTAATTCTTAAATAATATTTTTTATTTCCTATAACTTTGGTATTTTTATTTTCACTTATTTCTATATCTTTTCCATCTACAAACCATAGTTTTTTAGGTATATTTACTCCATCTTTTTTACCCCATAAAACTCTAAGTATTAAAAATGAGGAACTCTTCCATCTTTCTCTAAAATACTCTTTGGCTAATGCATTAATTCCTGTAGGTATAATTCCTCTTAAATCCGAATTAATATCTTTTAAAAATTTATTAAAATATTCTGTTTTCTTATCGTCATTTGTTTCTAATTTATAATTAACATTACTACAATTAACTGAAAAATCAAGAATAGTACTTACAAAGCCAGATATATCTTCACTTAATACGCCTTTTACTGCATTTACCTGTTCTTTATAAGTCGAAGGAGTTGTAATTACGTCTTGAGAAAATAATTGGATTAAATCATTAACCCAAGTCAGTATTGGACTCATATTTTTTATCGCCATTTGTTACTCCTTTTAAATTCCTCTCTTACAGAAAGTTTTTCTATTTTTAGGTTTAATTAAATTAAATTCTATATACCATTGTGATATAGCAAAAACTAGGAAGGCTGCATATAAATGGTCTTCACTTGCTACACAAGGATAAGTAATTCTAGTAGCGCCTTGAATTGCTATAATTGAGTTTAATTGTTCGTCTAATTTAAAATCGACAGGTATCATCATTACTTCTTTATAAAATAATTCTCTAAGTCTCATAAAAGACCATTCAGATACATATTCTTCTTTATAAGCAAGCTGTCCATTCTTAAATAATATTTTATTGTTGTCATTTCTTTCAAAATCAACTGCTATCTTTTCATTAAAAGAACACCAACAAAAAGCTATTTCAGGAAACATAGGTTCTAAAGCCCTAAATATTGCTCTTCCTAACCCATCCGTAGTATCTAAACCGACAACATCTGCTTTTGTTTGACTAATAATATAGCTAAAAAGTTCTACTTGCTCTTTATCAGTTAAATTATAAGCCGTTATATTATATAAATATCTATATTTTTCATTTACTTTTGATATAATTATTATTTCAGTAGGAGCAGTTTCACCTATATCTGCATCAACAAACAACATCTCTGAATTTTTAGGTCTATCAAGAAACAATATATTTTTTAAATTATTTATATTGTCTTTATTTATTTCAATTCGTTTTAATTTCTTTTCGTCAGAATAATTTTCTCTAACTCTTTCCATATCCAAAGCAGAAACACCTTCCTCAACTACTTCTCCTTTTACGAAAATTCTATATCCAAGTGAAGATTCTCCTCCATACTTCTTCATCATTTTAATCTTTTCTTTTTTACCCCATTTAGGATTAATGTATTGAGGTAAATTAATTACTTTAGGTTTTTCTGAAATATCATAGAAAACTTTTCCTGCTGGACTATATTTAGTAAAATTGGTCATCCCTGAATTGCGAATCACACAACCATCTTCAGAAATTGAATCTTGTCTTTTATTAAAAACAACTTCAGATTCAAAACTACCTTCTTCTATATATAATCTCCTAAAATGCTTCTGAAAAAAAGCATTTCCTGGCTGATTTGAATGTAAATTCATATTCACACTAATTAAATGATATCCGTTATTTAAAAAAACATTATAAGTAGGACTTCTAGTAATCTTAGGTTCTAAAAGTTGATAGAACTTATGATTTTCTAAAGCTCTAACTATAACATCTAAAACTCCTCTAATATGAATAGCATCTAAAGAAGTAAATCCTGCACTTTCTCCATCAAGCAATACCATAGAAACCATTAAATCTATAATCAAAACATAAAGACTTTTACCAAATTTCCTTCCACCAAATACATGTGTGGATCCTGCACCTTCACGTAATTTAAAGTTTTCTTTTTCTGTTAATTTCGGATTCTTATCATCTAATAGGTATTCAAAAGAGAGTAATGATATTTGTCCTAAACGAACATGAGATGTTCTTTCAGGATAAAACATACCTAAGTTGTCTACATCACCAAACAAACACTCTGATAAAGCTATGGGGTCATAAAAACACTCCATAAACTCTAGTTCTTCTTCTGATAGTGTTGTTATCATTATTCATTACCACTTATTTTCTCTATAGGTTTAGATTTCTCTTTATTTTTAATTTCTTCTATTTCAGTATTCACTGTATCCAATGCAACAATTTGCTTTGGCTTAATTTTCCATTTAGTAATTAACCAATCCACATAATCAGGTGAACATTCTAGTATTTTAGCCACATCTTCTTTAGTCAATGTACCTTTCATTACTAAGTTCACTAAATGGTCGTTATATAATATTCTATCTCTAAAATAGGGATGTTTCTGTGCATCATAGGCAGTAGTTCTTATTTTTAACAGAACCATTTGACTACAATAAGGACAAATAATTGTTCTAGAAGCCTGATTTTCTTTAAGATAGTTTTTAAATTTCTTTTTCAGAGTATTTAAAACATCTGAATCATCTTCTTTTTTCTGTGAACCTATTATTCCTAATTGAGATTTTAAATTTATGATTTGAGATAAATTCTTATGAACTACATCTATAACTTTCACTAAGTCTTTGTCATCATTATACTTAGGTAGTTTCTTGCCGTCTTCATCAAACTCATCTTTACTATAGTCATTTAATTTAAATTGAAGCCTAGTATTTAAGACTTCTAAATAAATTAACTGTTTTAGAAGATTCCTGTCTGAAACCGTTTCTATAGTGTAATCTTTTAGATATTTATCTAATAATTCTTTGGCGAGCTTTTGTTCTTTATTATCTACAAATAAATCAGTTACGTTTAAATCTTCTCGTTTTTTAGACTTTATAACCAATCCTTCAGCGATTTTCATCACTTCAGCATCATCTTTTTTTTGATATTGTTTTAACTTCTTTATTTTATTAAACCTACGTTTAATCTCATCTTCATTTACATTATACATAATTTGCCTTTGTTTTTAAATTAATATTTACATAAATCAAACGCTTATAATAACTTATTTATTTTATATAATATAATATAGAATAATAACACGTAAAGGCAATTATTATTCCAAAAAAACTCCACTAAACTCCAATCATCCTATTAAAAGCTCCAAATTTCCTTCATAGAAACAACAACAACACCAACCCCCGTAGGCTTCAGCCTAAGCGACAAAGGGTTGGGTGTTTCTAATGGGTCATAATAACAACAAAAGCCTTGTAGAAGTAATCCTAGTAATTCCTAGAGGGGTCCTGACATAAAGATGTCAGACCATATGCTAAACCAAACCTTACCTACCTGCCACAGGGTCAGGTTTTGGTTATAGCTTATCGTAAATGAGGCATTTACAAAGTATATATAAAGAACAGAGGGGGATAATATGCGAAAGCATAAAAGCGAAGCTAAGATTTCAAGTGGAAAGCATAAAGGATGCTTGGAACTGGAAGCGAGGAGATAGGGGTTTTGTCCTAAATGTCGTGGATGGACAGTGGAGCCTTATATAGTGTGTCTATATCGTGTGCTAAAAAAGACCCCACCTATGTTGTGTATGTATGTTGTGTATGATTAGTATACATTTTAATTAGGTATATATAGTATATCATAAAAAAGTGCTTCGGTTTTGAGCTACAAAAAAACCTTCGGTTTTTGCTTGACTTTATATTATAGTATGGTATAATTATAATAGAGGTTGAGAAGTTCTTTAATAGTTTTTAAGTAGTAATAAATAAACAGCACTTATACCACACTTAAATTTTGATTGTTTAAATATTTTACTACATAACCTAAAATAAAAAAATTAGGGTATAGCTTAAAATACAATTTAAAAGGGGTTTATAATGCGAGTATCAAAAAGGGTTGAGATAAAAAAAATCGGTCAAAGTTTATTTATGTTAAGACCAGAGTTAAAATTGAAAGCTAAACTAGACAAAAAGTTAATTGCTTTTTATAAAGCTAATAAAGATTATAAAGAGTTAAGAAAAACACTCGCTAAATCGGGTTTAGTTCAAGCTATGAAGTATGACAGCAAAAGTAAAAAATCGGGTGTTAGTTCTAATACTGGTTACCAGACTATACATAACAGCTTGATTGAATTTGTTAGCAAACCAGAGTTAACTTATAATGCAGTAGCTACCAAAAGAAAAATTGACGCTGTTAAGAATAAGAAAACAACCAAGAGCAAGACAACCAAGAGCAAGACAATAAAAAAAGTAGTTAAGAAGTCAAAAGTCAAGAAGTTAGTCAAAGCTAAAAAATAAAAAGTTAGTTAAATGATATTTAATCTTTTGAGTTATACCCTTTTCAATTTAAATTAAAATAATGAAAGAGGTTTATAATGTTAAAAGAAAATATTGAATTTATATTATTTGTTGTTTCGGTTTTTGTTTTTGTTTATTTGTTTTGCTTAATTGTTTTGTGTTTCAATAATACCATCTAATAACTACACCTAATAGATACACAACGGACATACACAATAGGCAGGAAATCCGTTGGCATAATTTTCCGCTTAAAATCCGTTCAATATAAGTCAATATAGGAGCCGGCTCCGACAGGCAAGGATCCTTAGCCTATGGATTTCTGGATTCAGACCATATGCAATTTCCTATCCTCAGGCATGGATCCCTTCAGAGATAACCAAAGGACTCTTAATACAGCCCATATCCACTTTCCTATCCTCAGGCATGGATCCCTTTCCATATGGATTCCTTTCCTTGGGCTCCATTCCTATGTAACAAAAGAGATAAGAGTTTTATCTCTTATCTCTTAGTTAATTATTTTACTTCTCTAACCTCAAGTAATTCTACATCATATAGTTTCTGGTCTGTTTCGTCTTTGAACATTTCACCAATGGTTGCAACTCGTTCAGCTTTAATACGTTCATATTCGAGAAGTGCTTCGTCTTTGTCGAGTATAGTCTTTAAAACAGTCACCTTGTCAACATCTTCAATGTCAACCCCTAGTATTAAATAATAACTATTACCCATAACAACCCCCTTCGTCAGAGTAGAATTTATTTTCTACCTAATACTACTATACCATAACGGAAGCTCAATGTCAAGAACTATTTTCTCCACTTAAATACAAAGGACTCAATAGGTTATAAAGGAATCCAGTCCGCAGGCTTTAAATCCTAATCCGTTGGCTCCTAATCCTATTCCATCCCAATATGAATCCAACGCCACAGGAACACAATCCTTAGTAATATAGCCTACTCTCATTCTCCGGCATATATCCTATCTATAATTTGTTTATATGAATAGTCTTTGAGATTGATTAATTATATATAAAAGTTTATATATCCTCTGCTTGATTACTTCTGTTTCATTCATAGTTAATGCTTTGTTTTTAATTTCTTTTCTTCCGTTAATAATTACTTTATAATCTTTCATAGCAATCTTCTTCCGTTTAAATGTGAAGTAATCTTTTTCTTTCTACTACCAGACCATTTTCCTTTGCATCTTCTTGGGTATGCATATACTCTAATTCACTATCAAAGTCCACTGCTTCAACTTCATTTTTAATTTCCACTTCTGCTTCATTCTCAATTAAACCTAACAGTATATTTCTGATACCCATTTCCGCCCCCTCTTGTTTGAGTAGAAGTAATTTTCTACCTAATACTATTATACATTAGTGGATTCGGTTTGTCAAATCTATTCCATCCGTTGTAAACGTAATGGATTCAGTATGTTAGAGGATTCAGGGATGTAAGGCATCACAGTCCGTTGGCGTAAGGCACACTTAATCCGTAGGCTCCGTAGGTTTAATCAAGCCTTGGGATCCTATTCCTTCATAATATGCCACTTCCTATTAGCCGGCTGGCATTCTATAACTTATATTTATTCAATGCTAAATCTTCTAGTATATTAAATATACTATATATTTCCTTTGCTTCATCAAAATGTCTACAAAATCCAGTTAAAGCAGTTTTAAGTGCTGTATCCTCTGTTAATGTTATTAATCTTTCAATGTCCTTTTTATCATAGTTAGCTATAACAGTTTGAAGTCCATCATCAACAATCGCATATAAAAAATTAAGTATATCTAAATCCGCATTAAACTCCATTTTACTCCACCTTTCGTTAGGGGCAGTCGGGATTAGTCTCCCAATCCCGACTTATGATGTATATCAAATTATATTATATTATCATTATATAAGGTGTTATTTAATATCTCATATTCTACCTCCTTGTTATGTTTGCTTCTTCTGCTTCAATAAATAATCATTAACTTCATTATATCATAGAGGAGAGAAGTTGTCAATACCTATTCCATCCGAAGTATAATACCTAGTCCGCTGGCTAAATTTCTGTATAGGCAGGAATCAATGATTCCGTGAGGGAATCCGTAGGCTCTAAGCCTTAGAAATAAGTGCATAGGAAGGTCTCCTTATGCAATATCCTGTATATATCCGACAGGAAGAAGGAATCCACAGATATAAAGTAGTACATTGGAGGTATATTCCATACAATATCCTCTTATTTTCCGACAGGCTGATTTCCTCATAAGTCCTTCTGTCCCTATGATATATGAGGGATACCGTCCAACAACAACAACAACTACATCCTTCCTTTCATCCTATAGTATATAACCACTCCTTACTTGTATTATTGTTACTTTACTCATTAGGACAGCTATATCTTCTTATCTTTTAGGGTAGATTAACAATCCCTTCTATATAGGTGAACGGACGTACACTAGTCCCTTTTTACTACATCTAACAAACCCTATCTCCTCCGTTATATAACAGGAGAATAAAGTATTTGACATCATCTATCCCTTATGCTATAATAGATTATAGATAAAATAGTTTCAATACAATTAGATTAAAAGGGGAATTGGAATAATGAAAAGAGTTACATTAAAGGAATATTTTAAAAAGGTTAGTAGTAAGCAAGGTAAGGAGAATTTAAGGATAGGTTATGCGTTTGAACATAAGATATACTTAAAGGAAAAGAATAATAGTATAATAAGTATTAAATCATCTGGTAGTAGAGGAATTATAGATATTATATCAGTTAAGAAGAATGGAACACATCATATAACAGTTAAGCGTAATGGATACCTAACACCTAAAGAACGTAAGGAATTGAATAAGCTCCAGAAGAAACTACCTAAAGGACATACAATATATGTGGTTAGTGAATATGGTAAAAGTAAATTTAAGATAGGACATATAGGTTGTTATATAGCAGATTAAAAGAAAGGAAGGAGGAATAAGATGTCTAATGTAATTGGGGATGATTATGAATGTTGGAGAATTAGGAGACACCCTAATACATTTAGATTTAATACATTAACAACGGGAGATACAATTCCAGAAGATAGTCATATTTCCACTTATGATACATTAGATGAACGGAGGAGACCAAACCCAAGACATAAGGATGGTAAGATTGTAATTCCTACAGTTATAGAGATTATTAGTGGGAAAACAAACACTACATATAGGATTGCTACCTATGGTAATAATATTTTTACAGTAGAAAAAAATAACACTTTTGTAAAAGAAGAATTGGAGAAAGAAAGCAGATGGAATATACTTATAGAAACACATTTCTTAAATCCAACTATATTCACAACATATGCAAAAGCAAAGGAATATTTAAGTGTTTGTCTTGGGACATGCGATATGGTTCCTCAAGCATGGACTGCAATGAGAGTTAAGGGAGATGCAACATATAAAGACTTATTTAAATAAAAAAAAGGAGGGTAAAATGAACATATTAGAATTAAAGAACGGACAAAAAGCAACTGTAGGGACAATATTACAACACGGGATTACTAAAGAATTATGTTGTATATTTGCAATAAAAGGAGATAAATTACTTACAACATTTAAAGATTTTGATGAAATAAAAGATGTGGAAATACACCAAAAGAAAGAATGTATGTGGTATATTTACACGGCTTTTAGAAATTATAAGGTATATTCACAACCTATCTTAGGACAAGATGAGAATGGAGAAGATGTTAGATTTGATGAGGAAATTATGTATTATTACATTAAAAGAAAAATACTAGGAAATATTATCAATGATAAAAGTAAAACATTGTTGATATCCAGTAATACAAGTAAAGGATGGACTACTGCTCATTCTTGGGAAATAGAGAAAATAAAAACTAAAGAAAGTAAAGTATCCAAATATACAATGAAAAGTCAGGAAGTTAAAGCCGCTCAATTAATCATTGGAAATAATATTGGGATAGTTTCATTATTGGGTAGACCAATCCCATGTGTTATGAATATAGATAATGAAAAATGTTATTCTCTTGATATATCTGGACTGCCTGGAAGACAAACAATACACATAGGAGATTATGTAGTAAAAAACCCAAAGGGAGATATATTCATAATGACAGAACAGGACTTTAAAGATTGTTATGAGCAAACAGGAAAATCAAAGCAAGGGGATAAATAATGGAAATGAAGTTAAAGAACATAAAGGACACATATACTGATTTTAAAATCTGTGAAACGTGTGGAGCATTAAACCTATTCTCAAATGAGGACTGTTCTGTTTGTATGAGCATATCATTTAAAGATAAAGGAGAGGGAGTTGTCGAAAGAATATCGGACGACTACATATACTATATGCTAGTTGAGGACAGGACAAAGGAAGAAACAGATGAGATATATACTTTAATCTAACAGAAGGAGGAAAAAATGACTACAATAATAAAAGTAAAAAGGAATAAAAAAGTATTTACAGTAAAAGAATATATGGAAGTAATGAAAGAGGGAGATTATGTAGAAACAAATATAAATGCAGGAGGACTTTTAGAAGGAGGAAACATAAAACAAGGAGTTGTTTCTTTAAGTCCAAAATGCAAACACTCTCCTGATTCTGGAGAAGCATTAGGAATATTACTTGGTGTGCAATTAGGAGAAAAATATTCAGAAACAGCAACTTCATTCCCATATTGTTATGGTATTTGGTGGGTTGGAATAAACACAGGAGGATATATAAAACTATTAAGTAATAAAAAGGATGCTAATAAATATAAATTAGATGAGGACAATAAAATCTCTTTAAGTGAAGGAAGTAGATTAGTAGTAGAAGGAGATAAAATAAAAATAGAAGGACGTTACTTTGGGTTAGTAAAACCACTAGAAGGAGAAGCAACAATGTTAGGATATGAAAGTTTTATTTTATTACAAGACATAAAAGGAGGTTCATCTTTATCTGAAAAACAATTGAAAGGATATAAAAAAGGAACAAGAGTTTCATTTTTCACAGATTATTATTTTGAATTTATCTAATTAAAAATGGGAGACAATAGGATGAATATAAAAATAAAAAAAGTATATGCAGATGAAGAACATCCAGTAATAGTATGTATGACCTGTGGAAGAGCAACAAATAAAATACAAATAAGAGGAGGAGCAGACGGTAGTTTGTTTCCTTCAAGATTAAACGGTAAACCTAAAACATGGAAAAGAACAATTAAACATCATAAATATATAAAATCTACTTGGAGAGGACGAGAAATAAGCGAGAGGATGATATATTTCTCATACTTTATGCTTCCTTGTGTAGAAAAACATCATAAATTAAGTATTAGGAAAAAGACATTCAGCAGTAAACTTGTAAAGGAATTAGTATAGTAGAGGAGATAACATATGATTATATTTGATATAGCTATACAAAATAGGAAATGCAGAAGATGTGAAGGAGTAATAAAAAAAGGAGAACACCATATTAGGTCTACTACAGCAATATCTGGGAGAACAGCAACGGATAATTTATGTATTGATTGTATAATGGATTTCTTAAATGATAAAAATAGACCTGTTAAAAATTATGAATAAAAAAAGGAGAATAATGAAAAATACAATAAAAAAAATACAAGGAATAATTAAAAAATGTAGGTGGTGTGGTAAGGAGTTTAATACGGAAAATAGTGAACATAAAAATCTATGTAGTGACGGATGTTTTCACGCAGAAAAAATAATACAATAAGAGGAATATTATGAAAAATAATATTGGTTTAATTATAATAGGGATAATAATATTTTTATTTGTAAATATAGTTTTAGCCGGAACAAATATAGATGAAATATGGAAATCAGTATTAGTAGAGGCAAGAGGAGAAGGTAAAGTAGGGATGTATGCTGTTGCTTGTGTATTTAGGAATAGATTAAATGCAAATATGAATTTAGGTTCTTCACTTAAAAATAAGGAAAGAATAAGAGTTATAATAAAGGAAGAAGATAAGCAAGGGGAATTAATAGCAAAAGAAGTAGTGCAAGAAGTATTTATAGATAATGGGGAAGATATAACGTTTGGAGCCACACATTTTGAAAACATAAAACAATTTGGTATTCCTTATTGGTATTATGATATGAACAAAACCTGTAAGATAGGAAATCATACATTTTTTAGAGAAAAATGGAGGAAATAAAATGATATTACTTGACTTTTATATTCCAAGATATAAAGAGGAAATAATATCAGAAATAATTAAAGTATATCCTAATGATAAAACTAAATTTAAAAGTCAAAAAATAAATGTATTAAAACAAATCCTAATAAGTATTAGAACAAAACAAGGATATGCAATAAACCTATAAAGGAAACTACAATGAAACTATTAACCAAAGCATTAATAAAACAATTTCCAAAGTTAGGAGAAACAGAAAAAAAGAAAACGGAAGAGATAAAGATTATAGCTAAATTCTTTACACCGTGGACATCTTGGACTTGGTTCGCTACTGAATATGATGGAGCCGATACTTTCTTTGGATATGTAAAAGGTATGGAAGGCGAATTAGGATACTTTAGTTTATCAGAATTACAAGGTTTAAAAGGAATAGGAGGATTAAAAGTAGAGAGAGATTTATATTTTAAAGGAACATTACAAGAAGTATTAGAAGGAAAAACATATAGATGAAGGCTGGAGGGGAGTTAAACAAATAATTTAACTAAAAAGGAGGAATACAGATATGATATTTATATCGGGTATATTGTCAGGAACACTAATAATAATGGGACTTTTAATTTATAACCATAAAGAACAAATTGATGACACTCCAAAAAACTTATTTTTAAGTTTACTTTTTCTAATACTTATATCTGCCGGAAGTATGTTGATAATATTGGAAATGATAAATACTAAATATACAATAACACAAAAAGTAAAAGTGGAAACAATAAAAGAAAGAGGACAGACAATTGAAAAGGATAAAGACTTTAAAATAACAGAAGAATATGTGGACAATATATTATATTACACTAATTTCTAATAGGATAAGAAAGTTCTTGACAAGGACAGATTTTTATGTTACAATATATATAATCAAATATAAGATAAAACAAATAAATTCCGGGACTGTAATGAGGAGTTACCCCTTTCCTTCTTATGTCTACAGTCCCGTTTATATATAAAAAAAAAATGTAAACTAACAAAAGGAGAAGAAGATGAACATTAGATTAAATGTAGTAGGCGGAGATTTCAAAACTCTAAATGTTGAAGAGGATTCAACAGTAGGAGATGTTCTAGCAAGTGAAGGAATCAATGCGAAGTCAGTTAGGATTAATATGGTAACTGTCAAAATGGACACCGTATTAAAAGAAAATGATAGCATCTATGTAGTTCCTAAGATTAAAGGTAATAACTAATAGTTATTCCTAATAAAGCCATAGAGGAAGGATATTATTTCCTTCCTCTATTGACATTAAACAAATTAAGGAGGAGTAAATGAAATGATAAGGGAAATTAAAGGTGGAGATTTAAGTTCATCTGAACTATCGGAAAATCTAAATAAAGCTAATGTAGACGGAGAAAAATTTGAAATAAATAGATTTAGATTTGGTAGTCCTGAAAATAAATATAATAAAATGCTTCTAGTAATAAATATGATACTTGAAACGGGGAAAGAATTAAATAAAATTCCTATAATTGTGGATTGGGGTTCTTCTAATGCTGTTAGAATTATAGAAACACTAAAAAATGTAGGACAAAAAGAAGATTACTTATTGTTTATTATTCCTCCTGTAGGATGGAATAAGGTAAAAAACGATTCTGGATTTACAATAAAAATAAATGATAAAGAAATAAAAATGACGGATGTTGAATCCAGAATGAAAGAATTAGATGGATTACAATATTTGGAAAAAATATTTAGACTTAAATTAAAAAAATATAATATCATAAAAAATGATATTGTGTTTGGAGAATTAACTGCTTATAGTGTTATATTATATAGGGGGGATTTTTATAAATTAAATAATAAAGCAGACAATAAGGAAGCATTAGATTTTCTAAAAAATGAAATAATAAAAACATATTCAAATATAACGGATAGATTTGATTTAGATAAAAATAAAAAATTCGAAGGAGCAATGAAATTAGATATAGAAAATAAAATTAACAATCTTAATAAAAATATAGGAGTAAATAATAATTCATTAGAAAGACTTGATGAGGATATAAAAATATATAAAACCCAGATAGCAAACAGCAACAAACAAATAAAGGAATTAATAAAGAAAAAGGAAACAATAGGAACAAAGGAAGTTGATTTATTTAATCAATTAATAAAAAATAAAATGTATACTTCCTTTATAGTCGATAATGATAATGAAAACTCACCCTCAATTATAGGATTTACTACTCCTATACATATAAAAAGAAATAAAAGTATATTCGTATTAGGAGAATTTATGATTAAAATATATTTACATGGAGAAATAGAAATAAGGAATCTAACCAAAACATATATACACCTAGACCATCCTCATATTGAAAGAGGAAGACCTTGTTTGGGAAATATAAAATTAACAACACAAGACCTAATGAAAAGAGGAGAATATACTGATTTATTCTGCTTACTATATGATTTCCTAGTAGCATATAATCCCGGAGGTCCATATGTTACACTTGAAAAAGGTTGGGGACTAAAAGAAAATTGGTGTTTCCAGTGTGATAGATTAAAAACTGAATGTAGATGTAAAGATACAAAATGTCCTGATTGTGGTAATCTAACTAGGGAATGCACCTGTTTTACTTGTCCTGATAGTGAAGAAAAAATACCAGAGGGTGCTCCAAATGATGATTATTGTGAAGACTGTTCGGACTATAATAGTGGATTAAAAGAGTGTAGATATTAAAAAAAAAAAAATAAGGAGAATAAGGTGGGGAAAAAGAATAAGAATAAATATATAAAAACTATTTTAGGATTCAAAGGAGAAGATAAAAAAAAGGAAAATGAAGTAGATTTTAATGAAATAGTTGGTGGAGGTAGTTTAATAGCTTTGAACGAAGAGGATATGGAGCTTGAATGTAATTTAAAAATAGTATTAACTCCTGAAGTATATAAAAGAATTAGTATCCAAACCAATCTAATAGATAATGAAATAACAGGATTAGGACTTATTGAAATAAAAAACAACATAGCAAGAGTTTATGATGTTTTCCTAGTGAAGCAGGAAGTATCTAGAGGATCTTGTGAATTAGATGAAGTTGGAATATGTGAACTTGTAGATAAACTAATTAAAGAAGGAAAGAATCCTAAACATTTAAGATTTTGGTGGCATTCTCACGCAAATATGGGAGTAAGTTGGTCTACAACGGATGAAGATACAGGTAAAACGTTCGGAGGTAATACTTTCTTTTTATCTTTAGTAATCAACCATAAAGGAGCTATAAGAGCAAGAATAAACTTATATAGTCCTATAAATTTAGTTTTGGATAATTTACCTGTTTTTGTAGAAAACTCGGAAATAGAAAAAGATTTTATTAATGAAATGAAATTGGAAATACAAGATAAAGTATTTGAAAAAACATATAAATATGCCAGTTCTTTTTGGGATAAAAAAGATAAAGAAAAAGAAGAGGAAGAAGAAAAAAATAAAAAGGAAATTAAAGTAGATAGCAGAGAAACATTTAAAATAACGGATGCTAAAGATATTTATTTTAATTTTATATATAATGGAGTAAGATTTGAATTTAATCAGGATAGTAAAATGTATATGTATAAATCGGCTACCACAGGACTATCTCTATCCAGAGAAGAAGCAGAAGCATTAATCGGAGATACAGTTGCTAACATATTAATAGATAAAATAAGGGAATTTAAGAAAACTAAAAACTAGAAAGGAATGAAATGGGGATAAATGACCTGTATTTAAGACAAGTAGATATATTGGATCCTAAAAAATGCACAGAAGAAATAAACATAATAGGAGCAGGAGCAACAGGTTCTTTCCTAGCTTTAGCTTTAGCAAAAATGGGAATGCAAAACATAAAAATATTTGATGATGATATTATTGAGGAACATAATTTCCCAAATCAATTGTTTCCATTAAAATCATTAGGTAAAAATAAAGCAACAGAAACCAAGAGGATAGTATATGAATATACAAAAACAAGTATAGTTGCTGTTCCTCATAAATATAAACAACAAAAGATGAAAGGAATAGTAATTTCTGCTTTAGATACAATGGAAGGTAGAGCTTTAATACTAAACAACTGCAAAGGAAATAAAGATATATCCTTAATAATAGACCCAAGAACAGGAGCAGAAGTAATTATTATATATACTTTAAATCCTAATAGAGCAGAGGAAATAAAAGAATATGAAACATCATTGTTCCCGGATTCAGAAGCAGATAATGTTCCTTGCACAGCAAGGTCTATAATATATACTGTCCTATTTGTGTCTGGAGCCATAGCTCAAATAGTAAAAAAATATGCAATGGAAGAAAAATTAGACGAGGAAACTATTATAGATGTAAAAAATATGACAATATTAAAAAAATAGGAAAACTATGAAAAGTAAAAAATTTATATTGGATAAACTACCAGAGAAAAAAAAGGAAGTATATTATAATTGTATTACTCAATTTTTTTA
>Ga0222637_1000416_pt1 | contig 19576 bp, 16 predicted proteins | sample AntAcemetagen143_FD_181149 | JGI IMG/M metagenome (GOLD analysis project Ga0222637, IMG submission 181149) | Saline water microbial communities from Ace Lake, Antarctica - #143 | ecosystem: Environmental > Aquatic > Non-marine Saline and Alkaline > Saline | place: Antarctica: Ace Lake...
TTTTGGATCTGTTGGTTGAAATGGTTTATAAGATGGAACCTTATTTCTTTCTGCACTATATCCTAAATAATTAGTTATCTTACCATAACCTTTATTAGGTTGCATATAACTATTATGATGTGCCCAAATGTTTGTAGTAAAACTACATTTCTTTTTAATGTTATGCATTAAATTCTGAAGATGTGCAGCTTCATGAAACATTCTATCTCCAAATTTATTTGGGAATCTCATAACATCTGCTTTATATTGTATCCTTAAATAAGCAGGACAAGCACTACGACATGGAGTTAATTCTCCTTGACCAGTAAAATTAACATTAGGAATTCTTTGAACTCTCATACATATTGCTCCATGACCTAGATGCTTTTTAAGCATTGCATCCATTTGTTCTAACCAACAAGGTTTTAAATCTGGTGGTAGTAAATCATCTTGAGTTACAATAAAAGTTTCACTATTAACATGATCAAAAGCTTTATTAAAAGCTCTAGTCTGTCCAATATTCTTATCATTAAGAATTAATGTTTTGATTAATCCACGTTCAGTTTCTTGTCTAAGAAATTCTTGAGTGCCATCTTGTGAAAAATTATCAACAACAATTAAATTATAAGGATGTCTAGTTCTATCTTCTATTTGTGTTAATGTTTTTTTAAGTAATTCAATTCTATTCCATGTTAATAGAATTATATCAATAGGTTTTTTTTCTGTATCCATATATTTATTGTCTCTTAGTACCAACACACAGTATACAAGTCTGTGATTTAGCACCTTCGAGTTCTGTTAAGTTTCTTAAAATACGTAACTTTAATCCAATGACTCTTCTGAATAACATATTTAATAATGGCTTAGTCAACCCTACTTTATGATATTCTTCAACTATAGTCTTTGGTGTTATGTCTGCATCAGGAACAATAACTGCTAATGTCCCTCCAGGTTTTAAAACTCTATACCATTCTCGTAATGTTTCTTTTGTATCTCTAAAATGTTCTAAGGAATGACAGCCAACAACAAAGTCTAATTCTTCATCCTTAAACATCCAGAGTTTAGATGCGTCAATAACCATATCAACATTAGGATAAGGAATAGCATCTATTCCAATTGCATTGGGATGACACTTTAATTTTCCACAACCGCAATCAATCCCTTTGCCTACCTTACAATACTCTCCCAATATATCTCGTTGAGGTCTTTTCTTTCTAGACTCTCTCCCACTTTGCATTCCATATTCTTTATGCCAAAAATCTTCTCTTAGTTTCTGTTCATTAGTATCAGAAGCATGAACAATTTTTATAGGAATATTTGTTTTGGGATCTAAAATAGGATAAGGTTTTTCAGCTCCTTGTTCAACACGTTCTGGAGAGAATGTAAAGTAATCTTTCTTACCTTCTTCATATCCTTTATTAGAAGCCATAAAAGCAAAATGATCAGCATAAAGATGAGTAGCCATGGCTGTCTTCTTTTTTAACTGATCACAAATAGCTTTGAACGAATGAGACTCCCAATGGTTTCTAGTTCCAAATCCACCTACAGAATCAAGATCACTTTTTTTTTGAATACGAAATACTGCAGCTAAAGACTTTGGTGAAGGAATAAAATCTTCTCGTTCATCTATTTTCTGATGTCTAGTTCTTTGAATACGCATTGAGATACCACCATAATCTGGATTCTCTTTTGCTAGGTGAACTAATCTTTCTAACCAACAAGGACGTAAGTCTGGTGGAATAATATCATCTTGAGTAGTAATAAAGAATTCGCTCTTAACATATTTTAATCCTTCTGTTAATCCTATCGCTAATCCCTTATTCTCTTCCATCTTAATATATCTAGAGATTTGTCCCAACTTACATTGAGTATTACACCACTCTGCGGTGCCATCCGAAGAAGCGTTATCAACTACAATTAAATTAAAAGGATGTAATGTTCTTTTATTAATTTCTTCTACTGTTTCCTTAAGATAAGGAAGTCTTTGATATGTTACTAAGACTATGTCAATTGGTGTAATTTTTTCCATGTTTTTTTATATACTCTCCTATCGTTAGATCAGGAGTTGTTTTTAATTTATTTATTATTTCCTCAGAAGATGTTTCTCTAACATCTTTGTCCAATGTCCATAATGGAATTTCCAATGAAGGAAAATTTCTCCATTCCGTTGTTCTCCATTTTATCATACTATCAATAAAATGACTAATGTGAATTAATGTATTTCTATCTATTAAAAATTCCTTACGAGTAAATGGAGTAGGGTTCCTTAACCAATCATGCCTCCATGGATCTGTAGTAATCAATGGAGTAAACTTAAATACTCTAACGTGTGAACACATCTTCGTTACTCCTATAGTTTTTAAATCTCCAAATGGCCAAACACAACGCATCTTAATAGCTTTCATTTCATCTGCATTCCAAAACTCTAATAATAATTTTTCAAAATAATTTCCAAAGATTTCATCTGAATCAGGATAAACAAGAATATCAATCTTTTCTTTTAGGTTTTCTTTTCTCATATACTCAAAAACAGTTTCTCTGATTGGTCCTTGAAGCCCTTTGAATCTCTGTAATAATTTTCCAGGTTTACCTTCATCTTCTTTTGGTAATCTTTCAAACCCAGAGTACTCTACTCTTATTCTATTTGGATATCTTAATTTTAATTGATCAACAATTTTTAATGTATTTAAATCTGCATTGTCTAACATAATCAATATCCAATCACACCACTGTAATAGATTCTCTATAGTAAGGTTTAAGGTTTCGCCAGCTCTTGAAACTAATACCCCACCAACAATCTTAATATCTTTTAATGATTCTTTTTTAATTATGTCTTTGGTCATATGTAAAATATTTTTTAAAACCTTTTGGATAACCTTTATTTGGATCACGCTGCCAATGCTTAGCTACTAACTGCGAGGCAAGTGAAGTTCTTCCTATCTTCTTTTTTATAATACGTGTCATCTTTCTTGAAAACATTATTGATTCATTATGAAAATTAATTGCATCAAAGCCATCCATCTTTATAGCATCATCTTTTCTTTGAATCCTTAGATTAGATTGACACCATCTAACTTCTCCTAATTGTATTATCGGTGTTTTGTGCATCGTGCGCATAGAAAGATTTTACTTCTTTCTTTATTAATTAATGAGACATATGTTTCAACTACTTTATCTGATTGCAAAATATCTTTAAGATTTTGAGTTTGAATATTACCAAACTTATGCATAGCTTTAAAGTCGTGGCAACAAATAACTACATCTCCATTTGAATTGATTGTTAAGTATCTAAGAGGACCTTTACATATTTTATCATAGATTACTGGTTCTCTATCGTACCAACACATCTTATCATTCATTCTCTTAGGCATTGGATATCTTCTTGCTAATCTTAATCGAATCTTTAATTTATTCTCCTTACTCCACTTATCTAATGCAAGTAATCTTTCATAATCTGCAGGAGTATAAATTGAAAAAACTATTTTAGGAATATTTAAATTTTCTAATTCTTTTAGAATAACCTCATTCATAAAGAATCCATTACTATAAAGTGCAATCCTAGAATCCGGAAGTTTATCTTTAATCATTTCTGCAACCTTAAAGAATCTTGGATCAATCAATGGTTCTGAATAACAGAAAGGCCATATTATTTTTTTATAATTCAATTCTTTTAATTCATCAAAAAGTTTTTCCATTGTTTCAAACGGAAGAACTCTTTTTTCTTTCATCTGAGATACAGGACACTGTGGATGTAGGAGTGCATAATTACATAAGTTACTCATCTCTAAGACAATAGATTTCGTATAATGAAAAGGATCTTTTAATAACCACGCCTTAATTGTTTTCTTTTGTAAATCGTGCATTGCTTTTTTACTTTACATATTAGTTCTTATAGTGTAAAATGTGTATATGACTAATAAAGAAAAAGAAAAATTAAATTATATTGCTGGGATTATAGATGGAGAAGGATATCTTGGTATTGGCAGAATGAAAAGCAATATTGGTAACTATTGTTATTATGCTAGAATTACAGTTCACATGCAACAGGTAGAAGGAATAAAAGTAATCTGTGATTATTTTTCTTTACCAATTAAACGTTCATGTCTTAATAAAAAATATTATTTTTCATTTTATCAAACTAATCCAAAAACATTACTTAAAATTCTTAAAACAATTTATCCATATCTTCGTATTAAGAAAAATCAAGCTGACTTATTAATAAAATTATTAATTAACAAGAGAAAAATTCAACCTACTTTTTATTTTTCGAAGGGAAAATTTCGAGGAAATACTTCGATTCCGAAGCCCACTCAGGATTACCGTGCTTCTCTTTACCACCAGCTAAAACAAATTCGAGATTCTGATTCCAAACAGACTTTAAAAATTTAGCATCATAACCTCTCTTTTCTGAAGCTTTAATTAATGCTAATAAATCTTTTGGAAAACACTTACCAGAAAATCCAGGTTTATTCTTAAAGACGCTCGTGTGCATTTTATTGACCCTTGGATCTAATGCCCATAATTCTCTAAGTTCATAATAGCTTACGCCAAAGGCATCTGCTATTTTTTTAATTTCATTCGCGAATGTAACCTTTGTAGCAAAATAAGTATTTTCAACATACTTAGTCAGCTCAGCTGTTCTTGTATCTGTAATAGCAAACGTTTTAGTTGGCCCAAGTATAGGTTGAAAAAAATCTAGGATATCTTCTGCTACTTTTTTATCTTCTGCACCAATAATTAAAGCTGGTTCTTCTATCATTTTATTCCAAAAAGGATGATAGTAAGTTGATTCACCTACAAACTCTGGAGAGAATGCAATTTTCTTTTTAGTTTCATTACTTAATGATGAACCATCTATTAATTTTTTAGTTGTCCCAGGTGGGATTGTTGATTTAATTAAAATCAATGGAGTCTTTAACCATTTAATTGTATCTTCAACTATAGATATATCTGCCTGACCATCTTTACTCCTTTCTGTTGGTACACATATAATAGCAAGATCAGCTTCATTAATCTTTTCTTTATCACTAGTAATAATTTCAGTAGTATATGGATCGTAAATTAACAAATGTTCTTTAGCTTTTTCTTTCCCAAAGTAATCTTCAAAGAAAGAATAAACTTTTTTTCCTACGAATCCAAACCCCAAAATTGCTATTTTTGTATTAGAATTTTTCATATTTATTTAAGTTATCGTAATTCTTATGACAGGAAACACAAAGTTGCCAATAGTCATTAATATCACGAGTATATTTTTTTAAATTTCTTTTTAATGCAAATTCAATTCTGCAATTTGTTGCTGGACAAAATTGACATTTTTTTAATTTAACATAATGATTTGCCAACCACTTATGAATTCCTGTATACGAAGTTTGATCACCGCACCAAGATGGATTTTTAGAACCATACAATTTCTTTCTATGATTCATGTTTCCTTCTTTCCAATATTTTTTAAACCAGATTCCAAATTCGGGTCTTTTTTTACCTTTCCAATAAGGAACTCTTCCATTTTTATATGAGCTTATTATTGCTAAGTAATTATTCTTTTGCCAATTTTTATTTTTTGGTTTTTTCTTTCCTCTCATAGCCTTACCATAACACATTCTACAACAATATTTACTATTCGCCCAAACTTTTTTAGAACTACTATATGGTTTAGGATAAGGATCCTTACAATATTTACAAATTTTAGTATCAATATTTTTCATAAAGAATTGGCATTAACTGCTTATTATAAATATTATTTAAATTACAATCTTTTAAAATACGTCTCATCTGTAAATCTGGCTTATTGTTTTTTAATTGTTGAGTAATTACTTTTGCTAAGGTTGTGTATGCATCTCTATCTCTAAATTTAAAACCTGGCATAGTTAAGGATCCAAAATGAAAAGATAAAACAGTTCTACCATCTTCTCCGAAATCAAAGAAAGAATTAAAATCACGATTCAAAACTAATAATTGTTTACTCATTGAAGCTTCTAATAAAACATTTGAACAAACTTCTGATACACTAGGAAAAATAAAAAGATTTGATATCTGCATCAAATCTCTAACTACTGCACGTGGTACTTGAGAAGCAGCTGCGTCACCTAATATTTCAGAAGTAAAAACAAAGTCATCCTTAGTTAAACCTTCGGCTTCTCCTAATTTAAGTTTAGTAGCTATTTCATCTTTTTTTCTGCGCCCATTTGAATTACAAATAATCAATAAAACATTATTACCTAATAATTTAAGACGTCCAAATATTTTAATAACATGATTAATTCCTTTACTATCCATTCTAGTTGAACACATAGGATAAGTTTGGATTATGTCTCTATCATATAAATCAATCTTTGTAGCTAATTCATTAGTTAGTTTATGCCAATCAAAAAATAATCCAGGATCTTTATCATTAAAGACTACTCTAACATCATCCTGCTCAACTCCAATTGCTTTTGCGAACCTATTAATATCAGCGTAATTCATATAGATGTATTTTGCATGTGGCATCTTTATATTTAAAGAATGTCCAACGCCAGAATGACACCAATGAATCCATCTTACCTTAGTATTTGATTCTCTAATTGCTTCCCTATAAGTTATATAGCCTCTTAAATAAGTTAGATCATGAGTAATTGCTACATCAAAATCTTTTAATTGAACTTCAAGTATTCCCTTTATCTGATTTTTAATTTGTTCATTAACTACATCTTTTTCCGTTCTAAAGTGTGGAAAAATATCTTTCATTTCACATTCTATTCCTTCTCCAGTACAACCTTGCTGCGCAAAAAACACGACTTCATGACCAAATCGATTCAAAGTTTTGATTTGGTCACGAACATCGTTTATAAGTGAATATGACTCTGGCATATTTCTGAACGAAGTGATAATTGCGATTTTCATTTTATATTATTTAAATTATATTTTTTTATTTTTTTAATCCAAGTAAGAAATTCATCATAGGATAAATTATTTTTTGCCCGATTACAAATTTTACAACATGAAACTATATTACTTTTTATGTAACCTATTGAATTGTTTACTCTATCAATGCCATTATATTTAATTGATCCATTATGAAAATAATATTTGTTTCCGTTTTTTCTTCCTTTTATTTCCATAGAAGGCTTTGATCCACAATAATAACAATTTTGCTGTGATGTTTTTATTATATCTTTTTTAGATAAAGAAAATTTTAAATTTCTTATAAGAGCATTATTTTTAATTCTTCTAAATAAACAATTAAAAGCTACTTCGAATTTCTTTTTTTTAATTAAACAACCACAACTATTTACATTTCTTTGTCTAAGATCAAACCCTGAAACTATTTTTATATTTCCACAATTACATTTACATTTCCATAAAACTAATCGATATTTGTTTCTAGTTTTTAATTCTTTTAAAACTAAAAGTTTTCCATATCTTTTACCTTTTTCATCTTTTCTTTTTGAACAACCGCAAGAAGGAGAAAGTCCATGCAATAAATCATAACCTCTTATTTTTCTATGATTACCACAATCACATTTACATTGCCAATAATTTAAACCAAGATATTTTTTTGGAGTAAGTAATCCAAATTTTTTATTGAACAAGTTGCGAAATTTCATATCTTCATTATATGAAAATTATCGCAACTTGTCAATGCTTTATGGTACAAATATTGATGATGTACTACTTGAAGTTGAAGTTGAAGTTGAACTAGAAGTTGAACTAGAAGTTGAACTTGTTGAACTAGAAGTTGAACTTGAAGTTGAACTTGAGGTTGAACTTGAAGTAGAACTTGATGTTGAACTGGAAGTAGAACTAGAGGTTGAACTTGAAGTTGAACTTGTTGAACTAGAAGTTGAGCTTGAAGTTGAGCTTGAAGTAGAACTTGTTGAACTAGAAGTAGAACTAGAGGTTGAACTTGAAGTTGAACTTGTTGAACTAGAAGTAGAACTAGAGGTTGAACTTGAAGTTGAACTTGTTGAACTTGAAGTTGAGCTTGAAGTTGAACTTGAAGTAGAACTAGAAGTTGAGCTTGAAGTTGAAGAACTTGTACTTGAACTTGTAGAACTTGAAGTTGAGCTTGAGGTAGAACTGGAAGTTGAACTTGTTGAACTAGAAGTAGAACTTGTAGAACTAGATGTAGAACTTGAAGTAGAACTCGATGTAGAACTCGATGTAGAACTTGAAGTAGAACTTGTTGAACTTGAAGTTGAAGAGCTTGTGCTTGAAGAAGTAGAACTTGAAGTTGAGCTTGATGTTGAAGAAGAAGTACTTGAAGTTGAACTTGATGTACTTGAACTTGTACTTGAGGAAGTAGAGCTTGATGTTGAGGAAGTAGAACTTGATGTTGAACTTGAAGTTGAAGAACTTGTACTTGAAGATGTCGAACTAGAAGTAGAACTAGATGTTCCTGGTTCGCCAGTTAAGTCGGAATAACAAATTACATAAACTGCTCCTCCTACACAACTTGCATAAATTCCAGTATCAAATTTAATTGGAGGCCAAAATAAAGAATGTTGATCAACCTTACAAATAATTGGACCAGAGGCGACTATATTATCGTAAAATTTTACATACTTTCCGCTTTGACCACTAGGAAAAACAGAAACCCACCATACGTAACCTTCACCTGCATTAACAAAACCAGTTGTTCCTTCATGGGTTAGATCCTTCCCTTCATTAGGACGAATCATTTTTACAGCAGTATTCCCATCTCTATCTTGTAAAAATTTTTCGTATTCTCTATCTCCTCTTTCTGTTGACATTGCCATAATTTTTTAAGCTAGTATAATAAATTAATTCCGACCTTTAATTGGTTATAATATAAATTAATAAAGCCGTAATTAGTGACATAATTAATCCTAAGGCAACTGCTTCTGGACGACTCCATCTTTTAGACATTTCTTTTTCAAGATCAATAATTCTTTTAGTCAATGTGCCTATATGATTATCAATAGATTTTTTAATATAACCTATATCTCTAGTAACCCCTTCAAATAGGGTTTCTAATCTAACTATTCTGCCTTCACTATTATTTTTTTTATTATTAGAATTGGACATATGCACTATCAGGAGGTAAGAATAAGAACTCAGCTCCTTCTTTTAATTGATTCCACTTTTTAATATCCATTGTTGGAATGCTATCTCCTTCTTTCCACAACCAATGATTTAAAATAGCGCCTTGTTGTAATGAAAAAAGATTTATAACATGATGTCTTACTCCATTATCAATGGCATGAACATCTTTAGTAAAATTTGGATCACGTATTAACTGATACATTTTAGTTTTTAAAGCGACTGAATCTGGTAAGTCTAGATAAGTGTAACCGCCAAATAGATATCTAGTATCATTATAATCTGGAGCTAGTTTAGCGATACCACCAATCTTAACATCATAATCTGATTTGTCACTTTTTCTATAATAGTAATTATTACTATCAATTATTACTTTTTTAAGGTAAATCGTCAACCCCCAGTTTCCCCAACTATTTACTGAATAAATATTTTCAGCATCATAACCAAAGAATGCAAGCGAATGACCTTCTAATTTTGAAGCAGTTGGCTTTTTAACAGCACCAGTTCTCCATCCTGCTTTATCAAGCATCACTCCGCCATGAACTACATTACCTTCTCCTGAGTAGATTGCATCTTTATACGAATCAAAGTTATTTCTGGTAAATGCATATCCTTTTATTTTTAATCGATAGCCAAGCTTTTCTATCTCTTCTGGTATTCTAACATCTTTTATAAATTCTGACCAGTCTAAATTATAATCTGATTTAAATTGTTCTTCAAAAGGTGCTCCCCATCTTATAAAAGACTTAGGAGAACTTTCTAGATAAGCTCCATATCTGCCATTCTTTTCTATTCGAGTTTTAATATAAGCCATTATAGCTTGAACCGATGGCTTGTGTAATCCTGCTGTTTCTTTATATTCTAAAACTCCACTTAATCTAGAACCAGTTTCAGCTACACAAGATCCTAACCCAAATTGTAGGTATTGAAATTTTAAAATATGTTCAACTGCATACCTACTAAAAAATTCAGTTGGCTTAGGCACACTTAATGGAGCCGCAGCTAAAACTTCATCTATATAAACCTTTCTTGGATCATTAGCAATATAAGATGGACTACGTAAAAGACCTGGTATCTTTGGTACTGGAGAATTAAATCTTGAAATTAAATTTTTAATATTAAACATAATAGTCTCCTTTAATCTAGTAAACTAGATTATATATATTTTAACCTGTTCTAATTAAAATCGCAAGTTATTTTTCTAATGCTTCTACTCTAGAAATTAATTCTTTAATTGCTCCTAAACTCATACCCATAATATACCTTGAGTCTATGTGTTCACCATCTTTTCTAGTCTTTCTAAATGATGTTGGAAAAGATTTTTCATCATAGACCAACTCATTCTCTTTATTTAATTTTGGATTTTTTAATTCTTTAATTATTTTTGTTGGAAATTTAGGAATTGGAAGAGGCGACAAATCAGCTCTTTCATCATAAAAACAAAAATCTCTCCAATTATTTCCATCGAATCCTCTAAAACGATCTGACCAACCTTGATTATTTTTATATATATTTCCTTCAGTATCAGCTAAATCTGTAGCACCAACAGATACAATAAGGCTTCCATTACATGTTAAAAATCCAGTTTCAGTACCTCCAAGAATTTCAATTCCAGCTAAAGGAAATACACATTTATTTACTGTATCAAAATAAATGTCTCCTAAGAATACTGAAATACCTAGAGATTCTGCACCAGATGTTCCTACTATAAGTTTTTGACTAGTTACTGAAGTTGGAAAATACATATTATTAGTTCCAACTAATCCAGTTGTTCCTGATCCAGTAGTTCCTCCAGTAAGAGTTGACCTTAAATTCCCTGAACTATCATAAAATTTTAAAGATTGTTCATCTAATCTCATCCTTCTCACTCCTGCTTTATATGATTCTAACAATGGGGCCCCACCAACAACTGCCATTTGAATAACATCTCCAGATGTAGATCCTTGCATTTTAAAATGTGGAACACTTTTATCTAGCTCTATATATGTGTTTCCTGCTGCTGCTGATTTTAATGTTGTTGCACTTAAAATAAATCCACCAATCGTTCCTTGATCAGATGTTAATGTTTTACTACTGATATCTAAAGAAGTTATTGATGCACCAGTTAAATTAGTAACAGTTACAACAGAAGCATTTAAAGTTCCAGTTATAATATTATTAGCAGTTAATAAACTAGTTTTAATATATCCTCCTACTATTAGGGTTGTATCACAAAGTGCCGCCCCTATAAGATCTTCATAAGCTAATGCCCCAGCATCTGTGAGCCATGCAACATTTTGTTGATTATCTGCAGTTACATCAGCATCAGTAACCCCTACTGTTAATGTTCCATCAATATGCGCATCGCCAATTATTGCATTAGCAATCTGTGCACTATTAGAAATAAATTCATTAACGCTTGCGCTATTAGCACATAAATTATCTACTAAAATTTTATTACCACCCATTCCACCATAGACTTGGAAAATAGCTTCTGATGTTGTATCTGAATTTAAATTAGCTATCGCTATTAAAATTTTATCAGGACCTACAGCATCAGCATAATCTGTAGAAAATTGTAATACTGTTGTGGATACACCAGGCTCTAAATAAATAAAAGTAAAGTCAGCCATATCTCCAGTTGTTCCAGCAACAATAGTATATTCTGATCCGTCTAATAAACTTATAACTTCATCACTTCCAACACTCCAATTTATTTTTCTATAACCATCAGTTACAAATTGCAAAGTACTGGTCCAACCCTGAATTGAAATTTCAGATCCAGGTTGAATCCCAGAAATTATAACATCAGTATCTAAAGTTACTTTTTGGAATCTTGCTGATCCATCATTTATTACATATGCTTTAGCATTCTCATGTCCAGCTGCCCACTGTGTGCTTGTACAACCCAACCAAACATTTCCAGTTGAATCAACGTGAAATGAATTAGCCGTAGTATCTTCATCTGGAATATGAATTTCTCCAGCTACTAAAGAACCAGAGATTACAACATTACCATTTTTATCTAAACTAAATTTTGTAGTTGTTCCATCCCAATATCTCATTGGATACGTTGCGTCTACTCCTGAAATTTCTACTCTCCAGCCATCTGTTGCTGGATCTCCAACTGTTAAGACTTGTGATGCGTGCAACGTTCCTGTTTTAATAGAATCAAAATCTAAAATAGGTGCTTCATCAGGATCATACATGTGTGCTGTGCCATCTACATCTACTGAAATCATACTTCTATTCGGTAACGGTATCTGCATATTACCATTCGTAGCAAGCATTGGAGTTAATCCTTGTCCTCTTGAAGGCAATGGTAAGACATCTATTGATATCACATCAATAGGTGTATTTCTTTCTCCTGTTTCAACTTGTACTGATGTTATTTTAGGCATTAATATTTTAAGTCTTGACTTAATGACTTTAATAATTTTGCTTCTTCTCTTTTTAAGTTCCTGTTTTTTACAACAGAACTTATACTTTTAAATGCTCTAGGAGTTACTTTCGGTTCTCGACTACGAACATAAAGTCCTCTTGGCCTTATAGCACTAATTACTTTCTTTTCTAATCGTTTCTTAGAATAATAAGGATCTCTAGTTTGCCATAATCCAACTTGATTATGTGTTGCTAATGCAGCTCTTTGTGCTCGTTTTGCGCGGAAGTCTTCTTCAATATCTCCTAGATATGGCGCTGGGCCACCAACTACTCTTGCTTCTTTCGTGTCATATATTTCTGCTAGATCACGAGTAAAAAGAAAAGTTAGATTCTGTTCTATTTCCCAGTCCCACCACCATAATACTTTCTTTCCTTCCATCATCATCTTAGCTGTTTTATTTAAATCTCTTTCATGAGAATCTGGAAGTGTATGCCAATAAGATCCCTGAACTTCTATAATTATATTATAACTAGGAATATAAAAGTCAGGTCTAAAGTTTTCAGTTTCTTCTGTAATTTGTATATCTGGAAATTCATATTGAAAAACAAATGGAATTTGTAGCTTTACTAAAAAATCATATACTAAAGCTTCTGGTCTAGTAGCTGGTACTGGACAAAGAACTAAAGGAACTTGGCCAACTCTTAGAGATTCTTCTTCGTGGAATTTATCTAGTTTTCTAAATTCCTCCAATGCACTCTTTCGTTTAACAGTTTTACTTAAAATTTCTCGTTCAATTTTTCCTGGTTCATAATAAGGCATTAATCTTTTTCACGCAATGACATATAGATTATTGCCTGTTCTTCTCCTACTGTAGCCTTCTGGCGAATATCTCTACCTCTCATTGACGTGATAATTACTTTATGTTGATCAGTAGCAGTATAAAATAATAATCCTGTAGCACCAGCATCAGCTTTAACATCTATTAGTTTAATTGGAAGTAAATCTAAAGATGATGTTGAAAGATTAGCTTCGTCATCTGCAGTACAAGTATAATTATCTAAAGCATTTAATGAAGCTATTAAAGTTTTTAGAATACTATAACTCGCTCCAGCTAAATTAATATCGTGAGTATCTGCACTAACATCAGATTCAATTGCAAGTCTTGAATTAACTTGATCTATTGTAATCCTAGAATAAGTTCCAGCTCCAGTATAAGCAAGTTTAAATGCTTTTGTTAAGTCATGGTTTGGACCAACAAAGTTTTTAATTCCTTTTGTTTTTCTAGAAACCCACAAATCGTCCTTAATCATTTCACCACTTTTAGCTTTTGATTGATAAGTATCAAAAACTTCTTCGTCAGTTTTTTCTAATTCATCTCTAGCAAGAATTGCAAATGACCATTCTTTTTCTCTAGCATCTAAACCGTATGGTCTTTCTAAATAATAAGTCCAAAATAAATCTTCAACTGTTGGCGTTGAACTGCCACTGCCAGCTAAAACTACACCATATTGAAATCTCTGTGAGAATAATCCTGGGTCATAAGTTTTTCTTCCACTTACTTGACTACCTTTAAAATTTGCTTCAAACCCAGGAGCTGAATCTCCAGAAGCATAAGCATGTGATGCGCCTGGCCAACTAGAAAATTGAGCAGCTGTATATCTATCATCAAAGTTTGCGCGCATCACAACTGACTGACCACTAGCTAATGGTTTATGATATGAAGTTAAAGATCTAACTAGTTTATCTAAAAGAATAAGGTTAGCATCAAAGCTCGAAGAGATTAATCTTCCTTCAGTTGCATAAGCACTAGAAGAATTAATTACTTTAAGAGTCCCAGTTGCTGAAGCTACATAAACATTAGTGCCTTGTCCAAATATTCTTCCTAGTTTTGTATCTGCAAATCCAGTTATCTGTTCATATTTAAACCAATAGTTTCTATATTTAGATTTTGCAAGCCAGAAATTATCATCACCATCTTGAAAGATTGCCCAAATAATTGGCCCTTGACTACCAACTGCTATCGCATGTTTAAAGTTTAAAAATTGAGAATCTTTATGAATGGTTGTCATTCCAATTGATGCTCCGTTTGTATAAAAAATTCCTTGAGTATAAATATTAAACCAAAGATAATTATCACCCATCTCCATTGATTTAAAGTTTTTAGCATGACTAGTCCAAGAAAAGTCATATAATTCCCAAGGAGCGCCACCACCATCATAACCAAGGAGTCTAGAGTAAGTTCCAATCCATAATCTTTCTCTACCAAATGTTAAACTATTAACTGCTACATCTCCAGATGGAAGAGTAAAGGCTGTATTGTCAAAGTCTGCTAAAGTTCTAGGATCTGTTGTATATTTAACAGCTAAACCAAAAGCTCCATAACAATCTGATCCCCAGACTGCTGCGCTTCTTAAACTAGTTATATCTGTTGCTCCCCAGCTCCCAGCATTATCATCCCAGCGCCAAGTAAATTTGCCACTACCGGGAATACAAGCATAGATATCTGTCTTTGTATTATCTGTAGGATTAGTAAATTCAAAGAAATCAGTAATCTCTGATGCTTCTCCTGTGTCTTTAGCTAGTACCACAGCACCAGTTAAATTAGTAATCTTATAAATTTTTCCATCAACAGTTCCTAAATAAGTATAAGTTAAAGTAACTATCTTAGCTGTAAACTCACTATTAGAGCCAACTGGCATCGTTACAGCAGTTGGAGTTTTAGTTAAAGTTATTTGTCCAGGTTCGTCTTGAACTTCACAGCCATAAGATTGTTGAAACATTGCAGGATCAACATGATACTTTTGATTATGTCCTCTATGAAAGTCAGTAGAACCAGAACGTTGCCAGAAGTCTAAAGCGCTATAGGCTGGTTCTCCAGTAGAAAACTTAGAGCCAAAAAGAGGCGCCTCACCTTCAGAGAAGGAGCCAGGCTGAATCATATACCCTTTATAGTCGATCCATAGGTGATATCTTTTCATATTTATTCTCCATATTTAATCCAGGATTGTGGATTATCTGGATCAATATCTTCTACATAAGGTTTCTTAACATTAGCTGGTTCTAATGTTTCTTTCTTTTCTCTTAATGCCATCTCAATATCTCTATCGTACATATTGATTGTATTAGCAATTACATAAGGAGTAGTCTGATCATCGATAGTTGTTCTAAATTTATCCATTTTCATTCTATCATTAAGTAAAGACTTAAGCGCTGCACGCACTGCAAGCATCATGATAATAGATCTGTGTTCAGGCCAGATATTTAAAACATCTTCATCAGCCGTTACAGAAACTAAATTAGTTTTGTACTCCACTTTCATTATATGCGAGCTCTCAACTATCTTTCTTGTTCGCAATATTAACTGTGCTTTATCCCATTCCCAATTAATTAACTTATAAGGTTCTGTGTCAGTTGAATCATCATAAACCCAAATAGCTTCAATGTCTCTTATCTCTGGACTGACAGCAGATAAATCATATTCTTTTTTATCTGCAGCATCAACAGAGGTATAAGTTCTTTTGAATAATCTTGGATAAGAATCAGCCTGAGTTCTATCAATAAGTCGTTTCCAATTTTGAATTGTAAATACCAAAAAATCCTGATCGTGCATTTCGATAGCACAATCCTTAACAATATCTGATAGTTTAATATTAGCCATAATAATATAATAACAAAAATTTAAGATATTGGCAATTAAATAAACGGTTTCATAAAACCCTTACGAGGTTTTGTTCTAAACAATGGCCTAGGTTTAGGCTTCATTGGATATTGTTTAGCAGCTCTTTCAATCGCTTCTCTTAATTGTGGAAGCCTTTCAACGTCTGCGTCTCTAATATCATGCTTAAGCATAGCTAATTCTTTCCAATAATCACGCCACTCAGCCTTACCCCAAGCTTTTCTATCTTGCCAAATACCTTCTTTAATAAATATTTCTTCGACCTTTTTAGCTAAAGTATCAGGAACTTCTTTAATCGTTCCATAATCATACACAGTTCTATATGCCCAAGCTAGTGTTGGATTCTCTTTTTCCCATTCTTTTAATGGTTCTGTAATAAAATCTTCCAAAGGAATTGAAAATGTAAATTGTTTTTCTGGATGTGCTTTAAAATATCTTTTTCTAATCCAGGTAGGTAATGATTTAAAATAAAAATTACCACGTAAGAAATTTTCATCAATAACTTTCATCCAAGTATTCATTGCCATTAAATAAGCCTTAGTCTTTTCATATTCATTTAGACTACCATCTAAAAAATTATTCTGTACCTTAGGATCTAATTTACCAAAAGCAATTTCACCTTCCTGCGTACTCACCACTAAGCTATCAAAATATTTTTGCAGTAAATCTAAATTATGATTCATTGCTTTAAATGCTTTAGGTTCAAAATACGCTTCAGATGGTAAAGATTGTGCATTCCAGTATACTAATAATTCTGGATTATCTAATAAATATTTACTTCTTTCAGCATAACTATTCTTTGGTATTGCAAAATATCCTTCTTGAAGTTTTAAAACTTCTCTTTTCTTTGGACTAGATTTATCAAACCAAGAATCTTTTAACTCTGGATTCTTCTTTAAGAATTCATTTCTTAATTCTGGATTATCAATTTTAAAATATTCCTCCTGTAACTTAAGTATAGCTTCATCTCCTGCTCTATGATCTTTAAACCACTCTCTTAATTCAGGATGCTCTGCCATAAAATCATCAGCTTCTTTTTGAACTCTAAAATACTTTGTCCAAAAATCCATACCACTTCCAGTAATTGGAGTTCTATCTATAATAGCAAAGTAAGTTTCTTTAATCTTACGAAAGATTTCTTCATCTTTTGTTTCTCTACGCCTTAACCAGATAGATAACTCTTGGTGTTGTTCCCACCAACGTCTAACTTTTTGAGCATCTTCCCATGTTTTATTTGGCATCACAGAAACTTCTCCTAACTGTTCAAAGAATTTCTTGGCTTCTGGATGTCTATCATAATACATTTCTTTCCATTCTTCATTAATATTATTATTAAAGAATGATGCACCTTCTTCTGAACTAATTTGTAAACGTCTATGCCATTCACTTGTAAATTCAAAATACTGTTTCATCTTTGGATTTCTTAAGAAATAAGTTTCTCTAATAATTGGTGGAAGACCTTGAAAAAACTCCCATCCTTTAGTTGAATCAGTTCTTCCATGTTCAATCCACTTACCCATAGACCATTGATAAACTTTATTTGCAATATATTTTTCATCTTCGTTCTTTGGATTCTTTAGGATAGCTGTTTCTTTCGGAGTTAATGTTTGATTCTTTTCAATAGCTTCAACTATAGAAACAACAGTCGCTTGATCTTGTTTAAACTTTGGTTTATCAAACCAATAAGACCAAGGCAAAGCTTTAGCTTCCCAGTATTGAGGTAACTCAGGATGTTCTTTTAAGAATTTTTCCTTAGCATCAGAAGTCTTTAATATAAAGTATTGAGCTTGTAAATCTAAAATCTTTCGCTCCCATGGCGGAGTCATAGCAGTCCAAGCTTCTTTAAGTTCAGGATGTAATTCTAAAAACTTTTGCTTTGCTTCAAAATCGTATGGATCAATAGCAAAAAACTCTTGAGTTAATTCATATTTTCTTTTAGCTTCTCCCTTTAATCCTTTTTCAAACTCTTCTTGTAGTTGTGGATTCTCTTCATAAATCATTCTCTTCTCTGCTTCAAGCTTTGCTTGATCCATATAAAAAGCTTCACCACTTCCTTCTGGTTTTATTTGATAATTAATTTCTTTTAATTTATCTCTTAAAGCTGACTCTGTTTTTTGTTCTTCTGTAACATCATATCTATGAGTCCACTTAATATAGTCTGGATGCTTAAACCACCAATCTAAAGCCTTCTGTCTGTCTTCATATGTATTTTGTGGCATTGACCAATAGTCTTTTTGATCTTTCCTAAACTGTTCTTGATCTGGATTCTTAAGGAAATATCTATCTCTAGCGCCTTGATACTTAGGACTCCAATAAAAATCCATTGCCTTTTCATAATTAGCTGCTTTAATTAAAGCTTGATATCCTCTATGCCATCTATAAGTTTCCCAGAATTGTGGCTTGTCTCGTTCCCATGCAGCCTGAACTTCAGGACTTAATGTATTTAAATAATCCCAACCCAAACTAGAGAATTCTCCTTTCTGTTTATTTATATCATCTTGTGCCATTAACTTTGCATTCTCTAAAGCAGCCGGATAATAGATTGCTCTATCAGGATGTTTAATAAAATAAACTTCTCTATCTTTAGCTGTAAAGATTTCGTTATTATAAAAATTCTGAAACCAATTCTCTATATTTTCTTGAGCTGTCATAAACCCAAGTTTCTTTACATAAGAAGATTTAAATTCGTGCCACACATTTTTAGCTGGATATCTTTCTAAATGCATAGCTTTAATCTCTGAAGGGAAACTATCCCATAGTTCATAACCAGCTCTTTGCGCTGCGCCTCTAGCCTTTGGTGAAGCTGGTGTCTCTGAATCAATATATACAGTCTTACCGAATGTATTCATAGCTATATAATATTCATAATCATCTTGTTCTTTATCTGTCTCAACAACTAGACGATAATATTCTTCTGGAAATTCTTCTGACTTTGATATTGATTCTTCTACCATCTTTTTAAGCCATGGTAAACTATTTAACTTTGGCATCATTGCCTTAAGCTCTTCAAATGTTTCTGGAATTATAGTTCCGTCTTCTCTAAAAATATCATTTTGCAAATCCTCTTTAGTATACGCAACTTCATATCCCTCACCAGTAATTGCAAACCATTCAGCAGGATGAGTCTCCATTCCTTTTTTTATTTCATTATCTAATTGTTTAAGGATATCAAATGCTGCTCCTCTAACTAGACTTTTACTATGAAGATAGTCTGTAGCTGCACGGTCTGGAGAATACTCTAACAAATCCCAATATCTATCCATTGCTTCTCTAGCTGGTTTATTGGTAGCTAAAAAATAATTTGCTTGCTTTTTTCCTTTCTCTTCAAGTACTGACCAATACTTATTTCTATATTCCCAATCATACATATGTTGGAAATAAATTTTATCTGTAATTCCATGAGCAGTTGCATCTAAAATCTTTTGTAAATTTTTAGCTGCTAATAATTTATAAAAATTTTGATACTGACCTTCTGGTAATTCATTTAAAAACTTACTCTTTTCTTTATATGGTAAACG
>Ga0222637_1000421_pt1 | contig 19338 bp, 35 predicted proteins | sample AntAcemetagen143_FD_181149 | JGI IMG/M metagenome (GOLD analysis project Ga0222637, IMG submission 181149) | Saline water microbial communities from Ace Lake, Antarctica - #143 | ecosystem: Environmental > Aquatic > Non-marine Saline and Alkaline > Saline | place: Antarctica: Ace Lake...
TGTTCTTTTATCTCTAAGGTAATTTTTCTTAATAGTAAGTTCACCTTTGCCAACTAAATAGTAAGGCAACATCTCCCCCAACTCTCCACAAGTGAAGGCGACAAATCTATCCCAGTGTTTAAATTCACCAGAACCAAAATTATGAAGCATAGGTCTTCCTAAGTGTGAAAGTTTATTAACCCACCACCACCAAACACCCTCTTGCTTAACCCCTAACTCTTTTATCTTTTTAGCATACTCTAAATCACAACAACCGTTATTTTTTATCACTTTATACCTCCATCATTTATCATTGGTAGACTTCCACTCCTCCCCATTCCACACCTTGGAATATTTTTCTTTCATCACAAACGCCAGCCAGAGTTGTTCCATAGAGTTATGTAGTCCTAATCCTCTATTGTATGCTGCTATAAAATGATGTAATGTTTGGTGTGTAAAACCTTTGTTATCGTCATATACCCCCTGCAACTGGTCTTGGCGAGGGAGCCATATAATTAAATTAAATCCTTTTCTTTTGGGGTTTTTTTTATCTCTGTTTATAAAATCATTTTCACCTAACCCTCTTTTTTTAAATATGTCCTGTATCTCCACCGCCTTCTCACACATCTTGATATATTCTTTACTTGTGTCCATAGACCTCCTTTACATCATTGGTAGACTTTAGTTCTTTTATTAGTGCTTCTGCTATTTCTGTAAGTTTTTGTACTTGGTAATAACCTAGGGGATACCCATAGCCTATTTTAATCTGAGCTTTTACTAAATTCTCCACCGTCAGTTTATCCTTCAACTCTTGGTATTTGGTTTTTAGGGTATTTATTACAGCAACAGGGTCATCACCATAATCATCACCCATTCCTAATCTTATTCTACTTGCTTCCTTCTCCAACTCCTCTACCCTCTCCTTAGCTGATTGGAGTTCTGTATTTATACTAGTAGTTTGCAATACTTGTTTATCAAATTCTTCTTTTATCTCTTGTATTCTTTTCTCCATACAATTTATACAGAGTTTACCACTAGGACAACCCTTACCACACTTAGGGCAAAGCCAAACACCTATCTTTAATTCCATTTCTTCCAGCAACCCCACTACCACTTCAACTGCTTTGAAGTATATTTGGTTTCTGTACTTATTTCTTGCTATTACAAAATCACCATTGCCTAAATCTTCGGCATTAGTTTCCTTCTCCCCTAGCAACTCAATCGCTTTTTGTTTGTAATTCATGTCCTACACTCCTCAATTACCCTATAATATTCCCTAAGACAATTCCCACAGAACTTACAAGAATGTGTATCTTTATACCCACATTCATATACATAAGGATTATCTTCAAACGCACTTAATATATCCTTCTGCATACTTCTCTTCATATTCCAGTAACTATTAGTAACTCTCTTTGCATAGACATAGAACTCTTTTTGATCCTCTGGAATAGTTTCAGTATAATAGGACATAAAGGTAATAATAACCCTTACCTGCCTGCTCGTATAATAATCAATAGCAGACGTTAACACTTCTGGATTCCAAGTATTAACCCTAACTCTAACGTACATTATATTCTTTGGTATAGGATGAACTTTATGAAAATCAAAGTCAGTCATTTCCCTTGGATTAACAGTTAGAACAAAAGGTCCTGGAAATTTATCCAAATCAATAGGCTCTGAGGTATTAAAGAATACATGTTTATATCCTGATGCAACAGCCTCAACCAGTTTCCTTTTATAGTTTGAGTCATTACCATCATTCATTCTAACTATCCTATTCTCTGTTAAATCAGTACCAGGTATATGAGGTAAGTTATCATCTAATGGTTCAAGGTAAGACCTACCTGATTGATAAAAGCAATCTGGACAATTATATGGACATTTTCCTTTTTGAGGGATACAACAAATAATCCCACTACCTTTAGTCTTGGGATTGTATTTCCAGTTATTATATTTCATTATTGCCTCCTCTTTAGTCACCTATATGTTTTATTAAATAATATATTCCAATAGCTACTAATACTATAAAAATAGCTGCTGCAACAAAGTTTAGTATTTCTTTGAACCACATAAGTTGTATTACCTTGTTGGCAATTATTACTCCACTCTCACTATCAATGTTGATATTGTGTATTATATTACTTACTTCTTTCAATGAATCTAATGTCATTTGTTCCTCCTCTTTGTAATTTCAATAATTGAATTTATGAAAACAGGTCGGTGGCAGGATTTGAACCTACATCTTTAATGGTTATAATTATCAATGCTTTCCCAATTAAGCTACACCGACATTTAAAAGAACAAGGGCTTAGTAGGTGGTGATAGGTTTATGGACATGACCAACCTTGATTACACCACCCCCTGATGTGCTTACCATGCCCCATGCACATCGCCCCTTTTAATTACTTACTAACAGGCTTTATCTCTTGCTTTAGCCTCTTTGTCCAATCTCTTGGCTTCTGTCAGAATAGCGTCTTTGTTAGCAGACACTACTAATCCACCAATAAAGCTATTGGTCATTTGACCACCTATGTACTTCTCAACCAACAACGCATCACTAGTCTTCTCATAATTATCTGAGATTATCTTATACATAAATTCTTTGCCTCCTTGTTCTTTAACTGTTTTTAATTCCTCTGTACCTGTTGTTTCATGTACCAATTCAAATGCACCTTCTCCTCTCCACCTTGTATTGGCTAGTTTCCACTCTCCAATACAGTCAATTAGGATACCATCATCAGTTTTGCCACGCAAGTAACTCCCACCAACTACTGTAACAATAGCTTCCTTGCCATTATCATTTGGGTTAGTATTAGAGCCACTTCTTTTCTGCCTAACCTTATCACCCACTCTAAACTTCATTTCCTTTCTCACCTCCTCATTTCATTAAGATTAAAACACCAATATTTAATATCGTAGCACCAATCCCATAACATACCATACCCCAATTTATAGGCTTAATAAATAATGGAGCTATACCTATACCTAAAAATACAGTAATAAGTAGTAATAATAAGTTCTTGCTCATTATACCATCCCCAACTTTTCCATAAGTGCTTGTTTTTTAACTGGATCCATACCTGCTAATGCTTTCATCATTGGATCTTCTTTAACCCTTGGAAGTCTTGGAGCTCCTGGAGCTTTTATCCTAACCCTAGGTGCAGTTCTCCTTTGTGTTCTAAGACAATCCAATGAATCCCTAAGTTGCTGTTCTGACATAGATGCAACCGTACTCTGATATTCAGGCGTACCTTCTATTTCCACTTCCCAATCACTAACTGCAACAACATGATAAAGACCTGTACTCTTATCTAATATACTCATTTCATCAGATATAACCCATTTAACTAAACCTCGTTCAACAAGGTCATAATTTTCCTTTAAAACAACATGGAATGTATTAGGGAACTCACTTGATGGTCGAGCCTTTAAAGGCATATCCATAGTCTTAGCCCATTCCTCAGCTCTAACTAATGTAGAAAAATTATGAGCTATTTCTGTGCCTGCAGTTAAAGGCTTGATTTTCTTTACTTGGTCACCCTTTTTCATTCTTTTCCTCCCATTTATATTTCCCTCCACACCACCAGCAATATTTACTATGCTTATCAACTTCTGCGTTACACTCACATCTAAGTTTACCCTTAAATTCCTTTGGATAAACATATTTCATATAATTATTAACCTTCGTTAATGTTATCGTCTTCATCATCATCCTCCTCAGGTATTGAGGTTAATTCTCTTGTTTTTATTACTTGTGTGGACACCAGCCCATCACTATCAGTTACAATCCTTGTAGTTATTTCATATATACTTTTTGGCATTATTTACCTCCCTTCAACAATTTAACAATATCATCAAAACTCTTATAGATTATTACTTTTTTATCATAGGAACCTGGAGTAGGATAAGAAGAATCACGATAACTAAGCCAAACTTCTGTTTTGTCATCAGCACATCTAGAAACTCCTATTACATAGTCTGTATTTACAGCTGTATTCTTTGCTAATTGTATAATCATTTAGTTACCTCCCTTTATTAAGGACTATCTGTTCAGGAAAGGGCAGGTCTTTCTTATAACCACACCTATTCAAACAATATTCAACTCTGCACTTTTTCCCATCACTCTTTCTAACATAAACCTTAACCTTTATACTATTTTTCTTACAATTATTACAATAACCTAACATTCCTTATCTCCCATACTATTAGCTATCCTAAATGCCATAGCCACAATATATTGACTCCTTACACTAGCCTTCATTTTCAAACCTTTTGCTCGATGGCGAGCTATTTTCTTTGCTATCCTCAAGTTCAAACTTTTTAATAATATCATCTGTAGTTTCACCTTCCTTGTGTTTAAGGATTAAATGCCCTGTCATTATTAAACTTCCAATTGTCGCCAATTCCTCCATAACTCTCATCTTACAATCTTCCTCACTTTTCTGATGATGTATTGCAACCAAAGCTGGCATTATTTCATTTTGAAGTGTTTTCATTAAATCTCTACCAGCTTTCTTTTGATCCTCTGACAACATATTATATCTCCTGTTTTATAAGTTCAATATTTGAAATTACGCCCGAGGTAGTTGAACCTCATTAGTTTGTGAAATTATTGCTTGAACAACCTTACATTCTGAGGGATATGTATATCTCTTATTCTTAATACCTTCTGTTGTATCAGCCATGATACTATAATATCCAAACTTAGCTCGTCTATGTCTAACTCTCTTTGCATACTTTGATTCTTTCTGACCTTGTTTCTTTTTATTTCCTTTCATAGTTCTCCTTAATGTATTATGAATGTTATCACACTCAACACAACAATAGCAACTATCAATATTCCATTCACAAAATCCTCTGTCTTTATAATCTTCATAGCATCCTCCTTGAATAAATTAACCATTATATCAGCTCCTCTTGTAACCTTACTAACACATCATCAGTATTTCCAATATAATCACTATCAAGGTCAGCTACACTAAAGCCTTTAAGCTCTTGAATGTCTTTTTCCCCAATGTTATGTATTCTAAAACTACCTACAGTATTTCCATTGGTATCCTCAATTTCTATTCTCATATCAGCTCCTCCAGATAATCAGGCTCAAGCCCAAAGTAATCCTCACAAATAGTCTGTGCTCCACATATATCTCCCATACCTAACCTACGATGCATTTCCTCTGAGGCTTCCTTAATCAATTCGTCAGCCTCAGCAGCACTTAACTTGTCCCTTTTCATTATAACCTGTTTAATTGTTTCTGGCATATTCCCTCCTGCTCATAAGTTCAAATATTGAAATTACACCCCAGCCTTAAACTCAACAGTATTCTTATATTGAAGTATCCCAAATGCCCATCCTGTAGGAAGTTCATTAATTGCATAAGTCTTTGCTTGTGCATGTGTTGCAAATCCTTTATTATCATGAACCCTTTCCAACCCTCTTTTCCAAACAACATAGAACATATAGCCCTCCTCGGTTTAGCCTAATCTACTAGGCTTGGTTAATAATACCTTCAAAATCAACTTCTATGTGTTTAATGTCTTCACTTAGTGCTTTATCCAAATGCTGAATTGCTTGGTGTCCAGTATACATATGCTTCTTTTCTTCCTTATCTTTAGCAGCCTCGGTTGCTTTTAGATATTGTTTTGCAGCAGTATCTAAAAACTGCTGAAGTGATACTAATCTCATACCATCCTCCTTACTTTAGCCTTTCCAATAAAGGCTTGGTTAATAAATAATAAAGTGATCCTCTTTCCAATTTGTTACTTAGGCTTGTAAGTTCAATTTTCATTTTTTGATAAGTTCAATATATGATTTTGGATTTTGTTCGGCTTTGTATAGTTCAATATTACCATAGATATTTTGAAATTGCAAGCGGTTTCAAAAAATAAAAATTGAATAGGGGTATAGGTTTTTAGGGTTTTGAAAAGATATTTTTGTAAACGTTTCCATTAAAGTTTAGGGTTTGCGTTGATCTATTGAAGTTATAGACCAGAAGGGGCGAATTTGTAGCGAGGCTTACACTAGGGCATAGTTAAGAGCATTAGCCATACTTTGATACCTTGAAATAAGGACAAAAGTTATAAGTCCTTGAGCCGTAAGGATATAAGGGTTCCACGCCTTGTGTAACCCTTAACCCTATGAGCCACAACGACTTACGCCCAAAAGAGAGAGTTCCACGAGTTCCACATAGTATAATTTCAAGCAAGGGTCCATTTCTCTAAATTCCTATAATATATAAATAATTATATATATAAAATATATTTTTAAGCAGAGAAGAAAAATAATACGTGTGTAACTGTGGAACCGTGTAACTTTGCAAAAAAGCATTGAAAACATTGACTTCTTCGTAAGTTCAGTTCCACAAGCCGTAAGTTCAATTTTTAGGAATATCTTTAAAATAACCTTGTAATTTCCTAAATTTTATGTTATATTGTATATATCTAATAAAATAATAGCTCATTGACAATTAGGAAATAACTAGCCTTGCAACAAAAAAGGGGTAAATATGAACGCAACAGGTAAATATTCCGTAAAGGAAACAGGCGAAATTGTAGAATATAGTTTTGACTACCTAGTCCTAGAGGGCGATAATGCGCAGGAGAAAATTGACAATGCTATTGAAAACTTGACAGCCGAAAAAGTAGCAAAGGATATTCAGAGAACCTTGAAAGTAGACGCCAACAATACAGCAAGAGAAAAAGCTAAAGCCAGTAATGGACATTCTGCAAGAGTAGCATTGACCGAAGAACAGAAGCAAGCAAACAAAGCCGAGCGTGCTGGAAATAAAGCGATCCTTGACGCATTGAAAGCCAGAGGCTTGACATTAGCAGATATAACTAAATTAGGCTAAATCCTACCTAAGTAATAGGTTGCAACCGATTAATATAATATAAACAATAGCAAGGCTAGTTATTCTCTATATTCTCTGCTTAATTGCAGAGCCTAGCATTTACAAACCTATACACTACAAGGATATACACCACAGCATAGGAATTAAAATTTTTCAAGAATAATGTATCAAAAACCTCTATACCCACCACCCCCCCAACAGGATAGTCTTATTTATATTAGATAAAATATATACGAGCCAAAAATTTGAGTAATATTTCATAAGTCCTTCGGACACAAGGGGTTAGGTAATTTCAATTTATTTTCAAATTAGCTTGACAATTTAGGTAATATATGTTATACTATATATGGAAACTAGGAAACCGTAATTTCAAAATATTAAAATTGAACTTATGACTTTTTCTGCTTTTGAATTTACAGCATCCAATATGACGAAAGTCAACCTAGGGGTTCGCTACCTTTAGTTACTACGTTTGCAAACGACAGATTTTGACACAGTGGTTAAACCGCTGATGATCGACTGTCGTTTTTTGTCTTTATTAAAAAGGAGCATGTTATGCCAAGAATAATACCACAGGATATGAAAGCAATATCTACAATTAATGCACAACCAGATCGGATGACCTCTAAGATACATCTTATGGTGCTTATGGATATAGCTGGGAATACTGGAAATCAAATGAGTCAGGACTTAGGGATTACGCCTGCACGGGTGTCCGTTATTAGAAATAGTCCTATGTTTACAGATGAACGACAAAGAAAAATGGTTGAGCTACAATCTCAAACAATAGATAAGAAAAGTACATCTGTTGCTGAAGGTGACCCTGTAGAAGCTAAACTTAAATCCCTAGCTTTACGTGCTGTTGAAACCTATGAGAATATACTTAGAACAGGAAATTCAGAATCAGTAAAAAAAGTCACCGCTGATAGTGTATTAGATAGAGCTGGGTATAAAGCCCATACGGAAAAAACTAAAATTTCTATAGAGGTTACTGAAAAAATGGCTGATAGATTTGAGGAAGTATTAGCCTATGATACACGAACAGGGGCGGAGAAATATCCAAACTTAGGAGCAGGTGATGTTGAACCTAGTAAAAATGACCGAGCAACAAAGGTCAGTATTAAGACAGAAATGTCTGAGTAACTTATTCTGTTATTGTAAAGCGGTAATGGGATTTGATGATATAATTGATTCTTTACATGGAAAATACTGTGATTTCTTATCAAGTCCATCTCAAAGAAAACAGGCAACGATGCCTCGTTCTTTCGTAAAAACTTGGATTGGTAGCATAGCATATCCAACATGGGTAACACTTCCTAGGACAGAGGAAAATGAATTCCCTTATGCTAAAGCTTGGGAAGATAAGTTTTGGCAACTTGGTCCTGATATGAGGGTACTCATTGCATCGTATGTTATAACCAATGCGGAAAAGATGATAAGCCTTATTCGTAAGACCTATGAATCTAATAGAGTTATGCAGATGTTATTCCCAGAGGTTATCCCCCATAACTTTAATAGGGTTAAATGGTCTAATCAATCTGCGTGTATCCATAGAAATGATGATTTCACCGAGAGTACATTTGAAACTGCAGGCATAGGTGGAGCGTCAGTATCTCGTCATTATGATATAGTTATAGAAGATGATTTAATATATGCAAAGAAAGATGATTTCAGCGAGGGTGAGTTACAACCTGATAGAGATGATATAGAGAAAGCAATAGGTTGGCATAAGTTAGTTACATCATTGTTAGTTCCAGGTCGACATACACATATTCATAATGCAGGAACACGTTGGGCAAAGAAAGACCTTATAAATTATATATGGGAAAATGAACCATCTTATGAACGTTTCATAAGGGGTGCTGTTGACCTAGATGAACTAAAAGAAAAAGGTGATTGGGAATTATGTAAACCAGAATGGGAATCATGCTATGATATAGACCAACTTAAGATTATACGAGCAGCTCAAGGTCCATACATATTCGCAACCCAATATTTATTAACACCAACATCTCATGAAGAACGGTTATTTGAAAAATCCTGGCTACAATTATACCAATTTAGTGAAGAAATTCCTAAGACAGTTAGGATATTCACAACTGTTGATTTGGCTGAATGGACAGACACCAAGCGTAAATCTGATTGCAATACTGTTGTACTTACCTGCGCTTGGGACGATAAACATCATTGTTGGATATTACATTATGATGTAGGTCGTTTAGACCCTTCGGAAGTTATAATGACAATGGCTAAGCATTGGAAAATATTTAAACCAGAGAAAATTGGAATAGAGGATATATACTATCAAAAAGCAATAGGGCATTTCGCTCGGGAATATATGGATGAGGGTAAGGTACCTCGGATGAACATTAGGGGAATAAAACCTGAAGGTAATATACATAAGGAACTTAGGATAAGAGCAATAGAACCTTTAGCATCAAACTTTGCATTACATTGCAAACCAGACCATAAGGAATTCATCGAGGAATACACAGATTATGTTCCTAATAATAAAATGTGTAAGAAGGACATATTAGATACCCTTGCATATCAAATCCAAATAGCTCGACCTGGAAAGATTATTTCAGATAATGTACGACCTAGAGCAATCAATTTTAAATATGAAACTAAGATGGATGATTTCCTTAGTTGGGCTCATGACAAGACAAAAGGTAGAGATAACTTTGGTAATCCAAGTGTAGTTAATAGTCCATATACTGAAGAGCAAACGGAATTAACGGTTGCTGCAGATGATTGGGAACAAGGTTTTTCGTAAGTTCAAAAATTGAAAATATAAAAAGGAAAACATGAATAAAAGAGTTAGAGAAAAGATAATGAGAATGAAATGGGAATCCCTTAGAAAAAGAGGTATAACTCCTCCAAATGATAAAGAGGAAAAACTGAAACGATTAAAGGAGGCTCATGGCGGATAGTAGTGGTGTAGGTACAGTAAATAAAACTCTGCAACAAATGCAGGAAAGTATAAGAGAGGGTATTCGTTACCGTACCTTATATGGGCAAAGTAAATCCTGGAAAACATATAAAAATATGTACCGTGGATTCTGGAATAAAGGTATTGTTCCTGTTAATATAATGTTTTCTATAGCACGTTCTATAGTTCCTCAAGTGTATTTTAGAAACCCTAGGGTATCCGTTATGCCAACCATGCCAGGGTTTGGTATGCATGCACTATTACTTGAGAGATTAGATAACTATCTTATAAATGAAACTGGATTAAAAAGGGAACTTAAATCTAGTGTTATGGATTGCTTCTTCTCAGGTAGAGGTCCAGGGATACTAGGATATGATAGTGAATATGGCTTTAACCCTGAAATTACCTCAGAGGAATCTCAAGATTCTGGTTTAAGTGCATTCAGTAAAAAGGGCGAACGTATTGAATATAATAATAATGTTAAGCCTGGAATGCCTTGGTTCTTAAGATGTAATCCTGAGGATTTTGTAGTCCCATGGGGAACAAGCACTTGGAGAACATCACCTTGGTTTGCATTTAGAAAAATGAGAATTCTTAAAGATTGTAAAGCAGACCCTAAGTTCATGAACACAAAGAACTTAAAAGGTCCCTATAGAAGTAAGTTAGAAGGTTCCCATGATGGTGCTCCAGAGAAGAGTCCAACTTCACAATTCCCTACTATTAACCAAGAGGAATGGGTTGAACTGTGGGAGTATCATGACCAAAGAAGTGGTAAGGTGTTTACACTTACTTTGGATCATCCTAAATACTTACGGGATGAATTTGATTATTTACAAACTGAAGGTTTGCCTGCAAAGGTCCTAGGGTTCAATGAAGACCCAGATCATTTTTGGTGGGTTCCTGATGCTAGGATAGTAAAACCCAGACAAGAGGAAATTAATGATATAAGAACAATGGCAAAGAAACATAGAAGAGTAGCTATACTTAAGGTCTTATATGATAAGGGGATAAATAAAGATGAGCTTTCTAAATTACTAGATGAAGATGTAAAGGCTGCTGTTGGAATAGATGTAGGTCTAAATGGAGATATAAGAAAAGCTGTTGCATTACTACAAAGTCACGTACCCCCTGACTTTAGTATAGCAGCTAGGGAAGTAAGAGAAGACACTAGAGAAGAAATGGGATTTAGTAGAAATCAAGCAGGTGCGTTTGAAGCCCCTTCAGGACGTAGAACTGCTCATGAGGTAGAGACTGTACGAGCTGCTTCAATGATAAGAATAGATGAAAGACGTGATGCATTAGCAGACCATCTTGAGTCGATAATTAGGTCGTATAACCAAATAGTATTCTCGAATTGGTCAGCTCGTAGAGTGATTGATGTTGTAGGTCCAGATGGTGCTAGATACTGGGTTAAATTTTCTGGTAAGGAAATTAAAGGTGAATATCATTATAGGATAAACCCAGAGGAAGGTCAACCTCAAGATAAGAGAACAACTAGGAATGAGATGTTAGAGTTCATGGCATTAGCTAATAAAGTCCCAGGTACTGATATGCAATATATGATGAAGGTATTTGCATCTAAGTTTGATTGGCTTGATCCTAAGTTAGCTTTTCCTGGAGAAGGTGCAGGACGCAGTCCTGAGAAACCCATGGAATTCATGGACTTCGTAGGAACTCAAATGAAAAACTTTCCACAATTTGTATAGGAGGATTTATGAGAAAGGACTTAGCTGATGCAGAATATGATAATTACCTAGCTAAGAATAAGAAAGTCAGGGAATTAAGAGGAAGAAACATTGAAAGGAGAAATGCAAATAAAGGATATCATGGTTGGCACTTTGGATTAGGTGAAGACCCTGTATTCTGTAAAGATAAAGATGAGTTTAAAAGAGAGCTGAATAAACGAGGTCTTATAATGGGTGATGATGTAAAAGTACCCATAAAGAAGAATCTAAGATAAGGAGGATTTTATGAGTGATAACGCATCCACAGACAAAGTGGTGGAACAAACACATACTGCGAGGGAGCTTAGTCAAGAACTAAGTGGCAGTCCTATTGATAGGGCGATGGAAACTAAAACGTTATTCCTAACGTTTGCACCTGGTGTTAGAGCAGATGTTTCCTTTACTGGACAATGGTCAGGGAGACTAGTACGTTCTGCATTCAATGCAATATCAAAAGCTTACCGTAGACGGCGATATAAACAAATACGAGTTGAGCCAAAACTCGATCCTGCGAAAGCAGAAAAACCTGAAGGAGGTATAGGCGATGGAAAATGATGATATAAAAAAGGGCGATGAGAGTAAAAATGAAGGAGAAACAATATCAAAGGTAGACTTTGATAAAGTTTCTGGAGAGAGGGACAAATATCAGAAGGATTTAGACGATGCAAGAGCTGAAATCTTTAGTCAGGATTATATGGATTTTCTAGATAAGAAGGATAAACCTAATGTGGAAATTAAAAAGGAAGAAGCTATTCCTGATGAGAAGTTTGAGAAAATGTCTAAGAAAGAAATCTTTGAGCTTGCAACTAAGACTGCATTAGACCAAATCAATCAAACTATAGAAAAGGATAAGATTACTAGAAAGACTCAAACTGAATCAGCTAGGCAACGCGAAATTGCACGTTTTTCTATAACTCATACAGATTATGAAAAGTTTAGACCTGCTATGTATGGATTATCCCTTAAGGCTGAAAACAAAGATATGAATCTCCAGGAACTTTACGACGGAGCTAAAAAGTATGTTAAGTCTCTACAAGAAGAACCCACTGCAGAGGAAAAGATAAAGCTTAATTCCATGAGTGGTGGATTAAAACCTGGACAAGATTCAGGCACATATACATCTAATGAAAAGATTGATGGAGACGCTGCTGCTCATGAAGCTGCAGAAGAAACAGCTGAGAAGCTTGGACCTTTACCTAGTGCATAAAGTTTTTCCTTCTTAAAAATAGAAGGAGTTTATCATGGCAACATTGACAGAATATCTAAATACACTGTACACTACTACTTGGGCAAAGCGTAGACCTACTACGGTTGACCAGGTTATAGAAGAGAATAAACTTTTGCTCCTTATGAAGAGCAAAGGGATGATTAAATATGAGGCTACGGATGGACGTAGACTTGAAATCCCATTGAGGGTTAAAAAAACCACTACTTCCAAGTTCTTTGGAAAGGGTGCGACATTTACCATTACTGATTTCGATCCATTAACTATCGTCTATGACTACTGGAAAAACTTGGGTGACCAGGTTGTAAGGTATTGGGTAGATGATAAGACTAATGGTGGGAGTATCACTAGGCACATTAAACAGATGACAGCGAAGTTGGATACCGTACGGGATACATTACAAGAAAAAGTTGAGAATGCCCTATGGGAAGATACAGGTGGAGCAACCGTAGATGACTACAATGGCTTACCTTATCTAGTAGACGCTGCACCTAGCACAAGCACAGTTATCCATGGTATTAACCAGAGTACCGCAGTAGATGAATCTGGGAATTATTACTGGCGTAACCAACAGAAGACTTCAAGTGGAGCCTTCTCGGTATACGGTGAAAGCGATCTTACTAATGCAATGAATACCGCACAGCGTTGGGGACATATTGACCTATTAGTTAGTGACCAAACAACTCATGAACTAGGCGAAGCAGAAGCTCTGGAGAGAGTACAAGTTGTAAATAAGGAAGCCGTGGATTTAGGCTTAGACCATATAACTTTTAAAGGAAGAATATGGATTTGGAGTCCTTTATGTACCACTGGTTATACTTACATGTTAGACCGTAGGCATCTTGGTTTTTCCATAGACCCTTCTGTTAACATGGTTATGGGACCTTGGAAGAGAATTCCTAACCAATACGAAGATATGGTTACACAGATCGTACAACGTGGACAAGTATGGGTGGACAAACGTAGATGTCACTCAGTAGTTACAGGACAAGCAGCGTAACTTTCGCTCTTAAGCCAATAAGAGTAGAGGTAGCAAAAAACCTAAGGAGGTAGAAGAATGGCAGATATTACGACAAGACAACAAGGTGAAGTAGATGAGAGTGGAAAAGTAAACTGGAGAGGGGATCAAAGTGTACTCCCGCAGGGTGGACAGTCTGTATATAAGTCTTCCACAGTACAATTAGCCCAGTTGGGCTCAAGAAGAGTAGTTGGTGATAGAGTCTTTAGATATATGAAATCTAATGATGCTATTAAAGCTCGTCAAGCTGTAACTATAGTAGGTTCTGCATCTACTGGAGCAGGCACTATGATTACAGTTACGGGTGGTACAGGTGCTGCTGGCGGTAAGAGAATTACGCTTGACAATAACGCAGCAGGTACTTGTGCTAAAAACGAGTTTGCAGAGGGCTATATTGCAGTAGACCATGGAACAGCTCATACTGGTGGAACGAACGCAGGTGGGTATTTGTACCGAATTAAATCTCATCCTGCAATGGCAGCTTCAACTACAGGAGAATTTATCCTGTATGACCCATTGGTAGCAGCAGTACAATCAACTGATTTTGCTGTACTATACCAGAACCTGTACTATCAGGTAGGTGTAGCAACAGCCACTGGACAGTTACCCGTAGCTATATCTCCTGTTAATGCTACAAAAGGCGATTACTTCTGGGGACAAACATGGGGACCAGCCTACGTTAATGTAGCTTCGGCTATGGCAATTGGTGCTGCGTTCAGTTTTGTTGCTGGACAAGCTACCATTATCCTAGATACCTATAGGTATGCTGGAGTCATGTTAACAACTGGAAGTGTAGCATCTAGAGGCGGAATTGCCTTTATTGCATTAGCACCGTAAGTAGAAGTTTCTATTATATTAAAAATAACTTGGGGGCAGGTTAATCCCTGCTCCCTTGAACCCCATTAAAATTGGGGAAAAAAGGAGAAGTAAAAATGGCGAAAGCACAGAAAACTAAGGTTAAAGAAGAAGTAATAATGCCTAAGATTTTAATAGGCGTACCAATACTTGCGTGGACACATGAGTTTGCCCAGAGTTTTTTAAATTTCTGGACTGACCTTATGACATATCAACACAAGGGTAGAAAGTTCCATATTGGGTATCATTTTATGTATCGTGTACCAGTGCATAAGGCAGAGGAAACTTTAGCACAGATGGCAGTAGATAGTGGATGTACTCACTTATTATTGATGGATGATGATATCTATGATGTAACTGTAAAAGACTTTTTAACCTTGTTAGATGCGGATAAGGATGTAGTTGCAGGTGTTATGCATACATCAGGTTTCCCTTATGCTATGTGTGCATTTAGAAGATATGACACTAAGACCAAGGTTGCAGACCAACCTATTCTTAAAGGTCCAGCAAGATTATATGAAGTACCACCTGAGCAAAGAAAGGGACTTCAGAAGGTCGATCTTGTTCCATTTGGATTTACTTTAATTAAAACATCCGTCTTTAAAGGTATGAAGAAACCTTGGTTTAGTGCAGACAATCAAGCACCCACAGACAGTTGGTTTGCTGATAGAATGCTCTTTAAGAAAAGAGAATATTTTGCTCACTTTGATGTATGGTTAAACCATAGGGGTATTACTAAACAGAATCAACCACTTTGGGTACAGATGGGCTTAATAAAGGCTCAACAGAACACCGATAATATAATCAATTTAACTCCTGAGGAAATGAGAAGACATGAAGCACTAATGGCAATAAAATTGCAAGAGGCAGAGAATAGAGCTAAAGGTAAAGAAATTAAAAAGATAAGGTTTATGGAACGTACTAAGAGAAAGAAACTTGGTACTATGGTTAAAAAGTAGGAGGGGATTAAAATGGCAACACCAGGAAATTTAAGAAAGAATTTAAAAGACAAGGTTTTTAGAGGTAGGAATAACCCACTTTCTACTCTTTCTGTAACCTCTACAGGAACAGGATTAGGTTCAGTTAATTATGTGTTGGGTCAAATGGTATTAGATAGTTCTGCAGGTGATTGGTTTTTATGTACAGCTACTGCAGCTGCTGGTACTTGGGTTCAAATTAATGCGTAAGGGTTTAAACTATGGGAGAGCAGTTTCATTAATAGTACTGTTCTCCCTATATATTGGAGTAATTGCTATGGCAAATAATTATACTCAAGCCTTAGGAGAATATCCTTATACAAATGAACTAAGAAGTTCAGAGGGTTCTAGACCTAAGAGATATATTGATCCTGGTGTAAATAAAGAAGCTATAGGCTATGGTCATCTTATAGAAGGTGAGGCAAAATATTCTATTTTAGCAGCTCAACTTGGATTTAAAGACAAGGAAAATCTTACTGAGAAAGAAAGACGTACCTTGTTAAAGTATGATGTAAATTTAAGACGCACAGCAATGAGTAAGGAATACCCAGAAAGTTCTCAAGGAATTAGAGATGCAATGCTTACTGTGAGATATCAATTTAGTCCTGATGGTTTTGATGACCACTTTGGGGATGCATTAAGAACTAATAACAAGGAAGCTTTAAAAATAGAACTTGAAAGATTAGGTAAAGTTTTCAAGGAAAGAAAATTAGGTGGGGTGTATGATAGGTGGAAGAGAGTACAAACTAACTTAGATAGTTTGGAGGAGTAAGTTATGGCATTAACACGTGATGAATTTGTAACAGAGATATGTGATACAGTTGGTAAAAGAGTAAGTGCTAGTTCTATTTCTGGTGCATCTCTTGAAACTAGAGTTAGGAACTATCTTAATTGGGCTCAGAAACGGATTGCTCGTTTTTATAGTTTCCATGAGCTTAATGTGTTAACTGAAACTCCTAAAACTGTATCAGGCATTAAGAGATATCCCTTTAGTGCAGGCACATCTAACTTCGGACTTACCCGTCCTAAAGATATAAGTTCCATTAGACTAATCGATGGAGCATATTCTAGGAAAATTACTAGATGGAGTACTCGTAAGTTTGATACTAAGTATCCCTATCCTGCACAATATTCAGGTGGAAGACCATCTATCTATATGCGAGATGGTGACAATATAGAATTCTTTAAAATTCCTGATGCTGCTTATACCCTATATATAAGATATCCTCAATGGGCTACCGACTTTAGCAGTGGTACTCAATCCTCAGACCTTCTTAATAAAGACCAGTTAATTATAACCACAGGGATATTTGAAACATACTTTGCATTAGAAGAATATTCTGACGCTAAGATATGGTATGCTAAATTTCTAGGTCAATTGAGAGATGCAGTACGGTCAACTGGTGATATAGATTGGGAACCCCAAGCTGACCCACAAGGAGACGAGGAATATACATCTGGGGAACCTTGGATCGACCCCTATGGTGGAGTAAGTGATCCATTATATGGATATACAGAATAAGGAGGCTTAAAATGGTAAAAGGAGAACATGCAATATGTCATTATACTACTTCAGCAAGTGTAGTATTATCAACTACAGCTTGTTCATTTATGGGCATGCACGCATTTGCAAGTGCTGCCTGCACAATAACAATAGCAGATAGTGCTAGACGTGTATTTTTAGGAAGTACTGATGCTGGTGGTTTCATAGTAATTCAATCACCTGTACCTGTAGTTTGTACTGGTGGACTTAGTGTTACGGATTCTGGTGGTGGAAATTACTTAATTTTCTATGGGAAATAAAGCATACGTAAGTTCAAAATTTGAACTTATGAAAAGGAGGAATTGATGGCATTAACTAAAAGAATAAAAGTAGGTGGGGGGTATTACAAGGGATATAAATGTGTAGTAAGTTCTGCAGCTGCTGATTACAGTTCTGTTATAGTCAATACAAGTGGAGCAGCTATGAATGCTTTATCTGTAACTCCAGATGAATATGGTTCTGGGGATACGATAAAAGTCGTTCATTATAATGATGCCTCAGGTACGGGAACTGTTCTAGCTATCCTTGCTGAGGACATCAACAATGTAGGAAAAAATGCAAGTATAATGTTTGATTTTCCTGCAGCAGAGCTAGTAAATAATGGAGAAAGTGTAAAATTTACATATACAAATGCTGCAAGTGTTGCAATGAATATATATCTAATCGCAGAGTTTGTAGGATTAAAAAAGACAGCTTAAGGAGGCTGAATTATGGCACATGGAATAAGTGGACCTAGTGAAACAAAACCGAAATCAACTATTACTAAGGCTAAACATCAAATAGTAATAGAAGACATTGTAGTGCAAGAACGGACATACACAGTACCAGTTCCAAAGCTTGAATATGTTCCTAAGGAAGTTCATTATGAAAAGCCTGTTATAACAGAGAAAGAGACCATTAAGTATAATACGAAAGAGGAACTTACTACTAAGTATAATGTTCAGGATGAAAATACTATTAGATATAATCCTGTAGATGTACAGTGTGAAAAACCAGTTCTTCATGACCACGTTTATGAAAGACCTGTTATTAAGGAAGTACCCTATGAGAAACCAGTTATACATGAGAAAATATATGAGGTACATAGTGTTAAGAATATAGATGAATTTAAAAATTTCATTGAAGAGATAAAGAAACTCAACGCAGAGTTGCCTAAGTTAAAAGCTCATTTAGATAGCCTAAAAGAGTACAAGTTAATAGAACAAGTTGTAAGAGTTCCAAAACTTGACTTCTTTACTACTAAGGTTGAAAGGATAGAATGGGTTCCTGTTAAAAGAGAAAAAGAAGGGTTGATAGATTAAGGAGGTACATAATGCCTATAGGTGTTGGTGGAGGTTCAGAACAATTTGTAATTTCTCATGATTCAAGATTTCAAGCATATGTAGTTGCTACTACTAGTGCTGCAGGGGGGGTTATTGTTCAGGCATCTGGAGCACATACTTTATATGTTACTGATGCTGTTATATCTGTGGATGGACCAAAGGATGTATCCCTTGCAAGCGAGACAACTGTATTTGCTAAAGCCTATCTTGCAACAAAGGGTGGTTTTGTATTTAGTATGGTTAATCCTTATGTGTGTAACTCAGCAGAATCATTAAGAGTTATTCTTAGTTCAAGTGGTGATTGTGCAGTTAGTGTAATAGGATATACGGTAACATAATGAGTGAAGTAACTTATTCTTTTAATGCTTATGATTCTGGGGGAGAAGTGTGGGATACTAATCCAGCAAATATGGTTGATGGGAGTGAAGATACTTATGCAAGCACTTGGTGGGACACAGATATAGTTCAACTTTGTACTGGGAATACTTGTGCAGGAACTAATTTAGGAACAATATCAAAAGTAGAAATAAGATCATTGAATTGGGGTTCTCAGATTGGTATATCTTGTACATATAGACCTGTATTTGGTGGAATAAGTGATGGTGATGATAATACCCAAATAATGCAACCACCTGCTGTGCAGGCTTGGGGAGATTATATAGATATAACTTCAAATACTAATGCACCTGGAACTTGGGATTGGGATGATGTTGATAATTTAGATTTAGATGTTCAGGTTACTACAGGGTCTTTTAAAACTGTATATATGTGTAAAATAGAAATCCGAGTAACTTATGAAACGTTAGCAGGTGGAGCTACTGGTTCAATGACACCACGTTCAAACTATTGGGGGGATTTATAATGCCTTTAGGATATGCACAAGTAGGAGATGGATATAAAGTAGGAGCAG
>Ga0222637_1000422_pt1 | contig 19336 bp, 47 predicted proteins | sample AntAcemetagen143_FD_181149 | JGI IMG/M metagenome (GOLD analysis project Ga0222637, IMG submission 181149) | Saline water microbial communities from Ace Lake, Antarctica - #143 | ecosystem: Environmental > Aquatic > Non-marine Saline and Alkaline > Saline | place: Antarctica: Ace Lake...
AGTCCTGCCATCTTACGGCAGATTCAGAACAAGAGTTACTGGAATTTGGTAGAAAGCTTGGGTTTAAGGATAAGTGGTTGATGAGACCTAAAAAACCCTGGAAACCAATGCACTATGATCTTGTGGAGAGTAAAAGGATCAGGGCTATTGAACTTGGTGCGAAGTCTATAAATCTGAAAGACGTGAGGGATGTGATTAAGAAGGCAAAGATAGCGTTGGGTGTAGGTAGCCTGTATAAATAGACTTAGAAAGCTAATAAATCGTGTCGTAATACGACCGTAATACGAACTAATAAGGAATTGATGATGTCACAACAAGATAATCAAGAAGAGGCAGAGAAGTTAAAAAATGCCTTGATGGATAACATACTAGAATATGTCGAAGCATATCACGACGATAAAGAATCTGGAGTAGGTATGCTCTCTAATATAGAAGCTATTATTGGGTCATTATCTATATGTTATGTTGAATACCTGGCAAATATAGGTTTGAAAGAATCTGCCAATAAACCGAGTACTCCTCTACGGGAACCAATGAAGAAAGTCGTAGACATTAGGGAGTATATTAAGAACGGGAGGATTAAATGAATTCAGGCAAAGGTAAAAATATTTTAGAAGGTGAATTTGCGGGAATTAACTATTGGTTTCGTGCTGATGATGAAGGGCCAATAACAGTAGAACACATAGATCCTTTAGAAGAGCATGCACAGGAAAGGATCGGTGAAATGATGAGTCAGGGTTATGTATGTGGACAACTGATTATAACACTTTATGATGAGTTTGAAGAAGAGGTTGGATACAGTGGTTGGTGGGGTGGAAAATGAATGAACCCCAGATTAAATGCCAGGGATGTGGATTCCAATTCCGTGAGCATGAGATATCCCAAGGATACTGCGGTAGGTGCATTTCTATCCAGAAATTACTGTTTTATAAAAGAGAATATGAATCTAGGGCAATAAGAAAGGACAATGGTAAGTTTGTTTATGGTGTACCATGTAGAAATGAGCTTGTTGACGGTGGCATGGTAATGATAGTTCAAGCCGGACGCGAGTGCACCGATAGGGAAAGCGAATACGATGAAGAGTACAACGACAATGCGAAGGAAGGCTGTAGTTTTTACTATGATATAATCCCAGAGACTATTGGTCAGTACATAGGTAAGAAAGACAGTACCTTCAAAAAGATATACGGTGGTGATATCATTTCAATAGATCTTAGATGTCTAAAAATAGTAAAATATAGTGAAGAGATATCCGGCTTCTGTCTTATTGATTTAGAGAACTTACCTCCACAAAGATGGCAAAACATATTTGATCCTATATCGCAGGTGTGGTGGAACGATTTTAAAGATGTAATACTTATAGTTGGTGATATACATCACGATAAAAGAATATATAAAAGGGGCAAAATATGAACAGGGCAGAGTTAGTTGAGAAATTCGAGAAACTGAAGATGCTTGCTAAAGAAATATGGGACGAAACAAACAAAGCTGAATGTAAATATGATGGGATACCTTGTTATGAATACACGAATTCACAGAGAATCCACCAGGATGCTCTTGAAACATTTAACGGGCAACTGATGGAAATTATTGAGTTAGCAAAGTTGCCAAAAACACATGTAAGGCTAACCAAAGAGCAAAGGGAGTAATTATGCATATATTTCCCAGCAGTAAAGTAAAGATCAGGAAACCCCATATATGTCTTGCATGTTGTAGGATGTTTTCTAAGGGTAATATTATGGAAAGATGTGCCATTAAAGAATGTGGTGATTTTAATACATATTACCTATGCGAATCTTGCAGTGAATTGATCAGTATGGGCGTAGGTGTATGTCTAGATGACAACAGTTTTGATCATGGATGCATGATTGAAGAATGTAAGGAACATGGGGTAGAAAACCCAGAGAAGTTGCTACGTAAATTGAAAGAAGATGTCAAGAGCAGAAAAAAGGAGTAAATTATGGGATACCATAGCACAATTGAGCTAAATGTAACGATAGGTAAAGTTGATGAGTTCCGCAAGTATTTAAACTACTTAGAGGAAAAAGATAATCGTGGAGAAGCAAACCCTTGTGAGGTAGAGCTATCGTTATTATACGTAGAAGAAAGCTGGTTGACTACAGATGAACCCTATGTAAAGTGGGATCATTATGATGAGTGGATAAGAGAGATAGCCAAGTTCGAGCTCAGTGGGAATATTCAATTCTTAGGTTCTGATGGGGAAAGGTGGGGCTATATTTTTGAAGATGGTTGTATATATAATACTGAGTACTACATGAAGAAGGGTGAAAAGCTTCCAGAGAAGGAGATCAGAGATGACAGTTGAAATGGCATTAAAGATAAGAGAGTTCTCGATAAATTGGGTGTCCAGGGTAGTAGCTAAAAGAAAAGATTACCGGAAAAGAATAATTGATGTAATAAATGATATTATTCCTGAACACATAGAAAGCAGTGATGGATATGGTGTGTTATCTGTTGATAATTGGGATGAAGGCGAATGTGGTGGTATGAATGATATAATAGATGACTATCCAGATAATTTATGGAATCCACCTACTAAATATTTAATGAATGACATATCTTGTGCATTCAGGATAGCAATTGACATTTATATCAAACAATCTGGTGGTGTAGTTGGATACACAGTTGGTGATTTAAAGAAAGCCTTCGACGGTAATATCCCAGAAGATATATTGGAAGGTTTTGAATTTGACATAAATAAAGCGAATGACGATGATGGCATTTGGCTTTAATTAAAGGAGTAAAGATGGAAGAGAAAACAGAAATTGCGACAAAGGAAGTCAAGCACCTCCTGAAAGATGATTTATCCTACAAGATTAAGATGTACCAATATTTTGAAGGGTGTGCCGATGATTCTGAAATTGATTACGAGGAATTTCTAAGCGATTCAGGTGTGTCACGGGAATTTTTAAATGACAATAGCAAATGGATTTGTTTTTTGGATGCCGACTACGAAGAAATGAGAAGTTTCCTTATCTCTGAGTTTTACGACTACGAACCGACAATGGATCATAACAAGTAAGGGAGTTATAATTATGGAAAAGACAAGATGTACTAAATGTGAATGTGGGGCTTATACTGTAGAGGTTGAGGAAAAATCATATTCAGTTATGGCTGCCAACCTAACAAAATATTTTAGCCCTGAAGAGGCCAAAGAAATAAATCAGATGGCTTCAAAAGAACCAGAGACCTATTGTTGCAATCACTGTGTGAATCACTGGGGGATTGACTTATGCGGTTGTGGTAGCGGTGAACCTTTTGGAGAGTGTGAAGAAAACACTAGATATTGCGAATTAGCTATGCAGGAAATCGGAGAGCGTACCTGTGTTGTTGCCACTGGATCTTTTATGTATGATTTTTTAACTCAGAACAAAGGATAAAACCATGGATTTAAAGCAAAAAGCAAAAGAGGCACAAAGAGAATTAAGCAGGATAAAGGCAACGTTAACAAAAGAAATACTGTCATTGTCGGAAAACCCAAAAATTAAGGTTTTGAGCGAGTCGCCGAAGTGCTTCACAATAAACTTTTCAGATCTTGGAAAGTCGTGGTCACCTAATGACCATTGTCACACGTACCAGTGTAGGCTGATAGCTGAAAAGTTGACAGCAAGGACGTCAATTGAAAGTATCTATAATTTTTTAACAGCGATTATCGAAAAAAGAAATATCCGTATTCAAACAGGCAGATATGGCTATAATGTAAGAATAGCGGATAGGGTAATAAATCACATACATAAGGTGACAGGATTGGCGTATTGATAAAAGGAGTGAAGATGAAGGAATGGTTAAACTACATAGGAGCAAGTTATGGGCAATAATGGCACAAATGCTTTAATAGAAGAGTTAAAAACTCAAAATGAGGACTTTGAATTTTACCCGACAACAGATGAAATAATTATTGCACTGGTCAAAAACATAAAGAAATTAGATGATAACTCGAACCATTATGATTTTTCATTTAGGTCTATTCTGGATATTGGAGCGGGAAACGGAAAGGTTTTAAGTGCAGTAGAAAAGGTGTTCGATGGTGTTAAACTATACGCTATTGAAAAAGCAGAAATTTTAAAAACATTAATCAAAAAAGGGTTCTATCTGGTGGGGACTGATTTTAAAGAGCAATCACTACTTGATAAAACGATGTCAGTTACCTTTTGCAACCCCCCTTATTCTGAATATCAGGATTGGGCTGTCAAAATAATACGTGAATCGTGTTCAAGCTATGTTTATTTAGTTATACCTCAAAGGTGGGTAACTTCTTCTGACATAGCTGATGCGATAACATACAGGGAGACAGAAGCCGAAGTTATTGGGAGTTTTAGCTTTATAAACTCAGAGGATAGAAAGGCAAGGGCAGTTGTCAACCTCATTAGAATAAAATTGCCAACACAAACAGATGATGCCTTTGATAAATTCTTTAATGAAGAATTTAAAGACCTTAAGGAAAGATTTAAGGCAAACAGGGAGGGAAAGGCAGACGAAATCAAAGGCAACAAGTTTTCGGGCTTAGTCGTTGGTGAAAATTATGTAAGAGCCTTAGTCGAAATGTACAACGCAGATATTGAAAACATAAAAAGTAATTATATGAAAGTCAAGGAGCTTGACGTAAAATTACTTGATGAGTTTGACATATCGGTGGAGAAAATACTTGACTTATTAAAAGTCAAGCTTAAGGGGCTTAAAAACTTATACTGGAAAGAACTATTGAGCAGAATGGATAAAATCACCAGCAGGCTGATAAGCAAGAAAAGAAACGTTTTATTTGATAAATTGAATGATTCTGGATATGTTGATTTTACTGAGTCAAATATTTATGCCGTTGTGTTGTGGATTTTGGAAAATTCAAGCAATTACATTGATGAACAAGTATTGATTGTTTATGAGGACTTAATGTCAAAGGCAAACTGTAAAAATTATAAGTCAAATCATCGTGTGTTTGAAAATGATGACTGGCGGTATAATCAAGAAAAGCCCACCCATGTTTATTTAGATTTCAGAATTATACTTCAAAGCTGGGGCGTTTTAGATTATGGGTATCGTGATGGAAATTTTGCCCGCCTGTCAGAAAGTGCCTGTGAACGTGTCAAGGATTTATTAACAGTTGCTAATAATCTCGGTTTTATTACTGATTCAACAGACCGTAGACTTTTTAATTGGGTCGTTGACCCTTGCTGGGTTGCGGGTAAGCCACAATCATTTTATTATGTGAGAAATGGAGAAAGGGGAATTTTATTCGAGGTCAAGGCACACAAAAACGGCAATATGCACATAAGGTTAAATCAAAAATTTGCACTTGCATTAAATGTTGAGTACGGAAGGTTAAAAGGATGGATTCATTCAAAAGAAAATGCCGCAGAAGAGCTAAAAGATGTAAAGGCAGCACAATATTTTAAAACAAATTATTCTTTATTGAGCAGTCCGTTTATTCAAATAGGAGAATATTATGAGTAAGATTAAAGTAGGCGATTATGTCCAGGAGATACGCGAAGATAAAGAACCCAACCCTATAATGTTTGTGGTTAGGGTGTTGGAAGACGGATTGTATCGTTGCCTCTGGCGTTATGCCGGGTCTGATCACACCGTAAAATTGGGTGATAAGGATCTCATTAAAAGAGACTTTTATAAGCTACAAATATTGTTCAAAAGATATGGCAGAAAGAGTAGTAGTCAGGGACATTTTAGTGGAATGAAGAAAGACACATTGTCTAAGTCATTCGCTGATGATGCTGCCAGGTGTATGAATGGGTTTTATATAGTGGTTGAGGGGTTGAATGGGGATGGTTCTGATGAGAACAACCAGAGTAGGTTGAAGCACTTGTTTAGTAAGTATGGGGACTCATGTTATGCTAGGGGATACTATAACGCAAAGGAAGATTATGAAAATGCCGTGGCATCCTCTAATAAAACTGCTGTGGTTGAAAGGGAATTTGATGACCTGGTTGAAAAGATGAAAAAAGAAGGAGAAGCCCATGTTAACTAAGGTTAGAGTTTGGTTTAATCAAATAGAGGTAAGTCATGACGAAGATTATGAGGATGTCATTGTAAGTATAGATGATGAAGAGTTCGATGGTATGACGGATGATGATATTATTGAGGTTGCAAAACAGAAATTCTCTGAAGAGTATAAATATCCGGCTGATTTCGAGTGTGAAGATACAAGTATAGTTATAAGTGACGTGGATTCTAATGAAAACTATATTTGTATCAAAGACAGTAAAACTGAAATAACCCAAAGAGATTGCCCAGGGACTAACGAGCAGACTATGGGCATTTTCGAGAATTATAAGGAGAAATGATGAAATCTATGAAGGCATTCGAGATCACTAATGTAGATCAAGGAAGTAGAATTGAAACGGCAGAGACAGTGGAAGAACTGGAAATTGACACGGAAACTGAAACGATAGAAGAACTATGTAAAGTAGAGAAAGGCTGTATTCCTGGGGATGAAGGATATTACCTGATTGATGATGATGAAATGTGTTATGGCGATTATGTACTCGAAGATGGACAGGTAATTGGTGATGAGAGCCACACCGGACAGGGGATGATGCAGGGATGGATTGATGTTAAAAGAACTAATTCTTGGATGAAGGAATGCGGTCTACTTGACTTTGCAGACTGGCTGTTTTCGCTCTGGATTGGCTCATATTGGGACGGAAACAACTGGAAAATTGTAGTAGTGGAGGAATGATTATGGAATACAAGATATTTGAGGAAAGGATGAAAGAACTATTTGATCTAATGTGGTACGACTTCGAGAAGAAGCTACCAATATGGTCAAGAACAAATATAGGTGGGGTAATTGATATTGAGTCTACTGAGCATGGCAATGCTTTATGTATAGATGTTCTCCGTGCTTATCTAAAATGGTACGAGCAAGGGTTTATCCGCATGCCAAAGGGGTTCAGAGTGGAAAATGGCAAGTTCGAGAAGATTGTAGAAATGATAGATTGCCAGGGCTGATCACATTGAGAAGCTTCTATTGCTAGATAAGGAGAAATAATGAGGATTAAAGAGTATGATGTAAGTGAAGGAAGGATCCCTAACGAGATGATAAGGAAATGGTTCGAGAAAGCCGGATATGGTCATGGGATTAATGTAAGCAGGACCAATGTTAGTGGAGCCCTCACCGTAGAAATATCAAATATTAAGGCAAGTATGATGTTCAATAGCCGTTCAAACCTTATTTACTGTTGGGATGAGGAAGGAAACATTACAACCCCTGAGAATGAGGCAGAGATTATGGAGGATCTGTTTAATTCGCAATGGCGTGATCCGATAGTGGAGTTGCCTGAGATAGACATGAAGGTTGTATGTAAATTTGGGTGGGATGGGATAACTTCTGAGATTTCAGCAAGTACATACCAAAGCAGACATACTCATGGCGAAGATGATTTGGGATATTCTACCGATATGGGTGACTGGCTTGATGAAGATGAAATAATCGTCTGGCTACCAGCAGAAAACGTGATAATGTAGGAGAAAAAATGATAATTAAAGAATATGATGTAAGTCCAGAAGTTATAAGTGATGATTTATGCAAAGATCTAATGGGTGTAATGACTAATGGTCATGTAAATAACATAACTATTGAAAGGTATGATAACTTCATTCAAATTTTTGGTAAAGTTTCTGGTGTAGAACAAGAGTTGATTATTCATGTCGATGGAAGCTTAAAGTTCTATAGAGGCCATGTGCGTAAACCGATCCCATATGTAAAAAATATAATTCACATGGTCAATGAATCACAATGGCGTGACACGAAGGTGAAGCTGCCTGAACAGGATCAAGAGGTGTTTATAAAAACGAATAGTGGAATTAACCGTGCAACCTATTATGTAGATGATATAGATCATGGTAAGCAATTGTTTGACCTTGTATATATGCAAATAAATAAACCTTATATTTTACCTGCAAAAGATGTTGATTTTTGGCTACCAGCCGACAACGTAATACTATAGGAGAAAATATGAGAAGATTAGTACCGGCATTGTTCAAGTTAGGTATGGTTGTGTCTATACTGGAAGACAGGAAGTTACAGACCTCGCGGTTAAATGATAGTTGGGGAAAGTTGAAGCCTGGTGATCTAATATGGGGTAGGGAGAATTTCAGTGAATTGGGAGAATATGGCTTTATTGGTGGTTGGAACAGGAAGCCCGGTAGTCGGGTATATTATAAGACAGAAACTCCTCCGTTTGCCACTGAGAAATATATTTGGAGAAACAAACCCTGCATCTTCTTGCGTAAATCAGACTGCAGGATACTGTTGGAAGTTACTTCTGTTGAGAAGAGGAAGTTGAATAGCATTACCGATCAAGAATGTATTGATGAGGGTATAAATCCAATTATCCTTGATGGCGAAACATACTGGGAAAACTATAATAGGCCCGGTGGCGTGTTCATATTCCCTTGTGAAAGCTTTATATCGCTTTGGAACTCTATCAATGGACAAAAGGAAGGTTGTTCGTGGACTGATTATCCGGAAGTATGGATGGTCAAGTTCAAGGTTCTCAGTAAGGCACTTGAAGAAACCCAGAGATTAATAAAGGAGTTAGTATGAAAGAGATATTAGTTATTACTGTAGTTGGTTTATTATCATTATTGATCGGTTACTCTCTGGCAGGGTTTGTAGTATTGTCGTTATTTTATAATATATTAGACTCCACTATCACCTGGATGCCTTTTGTTAAAATTACGATTTGTGGTGCGTTAGCCATTGCTGGAATAATGGGACTGGTTGGATTTCACGGATATCTATTTAAGAAGGCGAAAATGAGTTCAGCGGGGCCAGGTGGTAAAGCAACTTTTGATAGTGCAATATCGGAGCTTGACTTCTCGCAGGAATGGTTTGAGCATATTGAGACTTGGATAAAATTATCTAAATCAAAAATGGAACAATCCGATTGGAAGATTAAGGTTTGGGAAAGAAGCAATGAGATTGATAAGATTGATAAATTAATCATTTCAAAAGCAGAGTATTATGATGCTAAAAGCAAACTTGAATATTTCAAAGAACTCAGAGACCTAAAGCTCGCACTTGCACCAGTAAGTACGGATAAAGAGAGTTAAAGGAGGTGTGAAATGAGTAGAAACATTTTGAAGGAATGTGAAGGAATGATGTTTGATGGTAAGAATATGAATGAAATTCTGTGCTTCATTAAAGACACAAAAGTCGATACAGATTTATTCATTATGAGCAATCACATGAAATATGGTGATTATGTCTATATAGAGAATGAGGGTGTTTATATACTCAGGTTAGATAATGAGAGGTTTGAGGCTATCGACACCGCAATCCATGGCATTGACTTCTCGCAGGAATGGGTTGATGATATTGACGAGAAGATTGCCGAACTATATGATGACATTAAAGATTTCAACATAACAGCATCTTTATTAGCAGGTGAAACAATCGGCTATCTACAAGAACTTAAAGCACTAAAGCTCGCACTTGCACCAGTAAGTACGAATAAACAGACTTAAAGGAGAAAACGTGTTAATAGATGATAATGTTGTATATGGTAGTCAGGAATATCAAGACATAATTGGAAAGGCAATAAGATTACATAAGGGAGTATATGAATCAGAAGCCTTAAATGCCCCGTGGGAAATGAAAGAAAAATATATGAAGGGATGGGAAGGGAAAATAAAATGCTCTTCCGATAGCTCCATAAAAGCAACCTTAAGGAGGTAAGAGATGAGTAATAATAAATCTGAAAATATCAAGATGAACAGGAAGTATTATGACTGGTGTAAGCATGCAGAGGGTAAGAGTGACATCACTATCAAGAAGATCGAGAGAAATCTGTACAGATTGACGGATTTCATGGGAAGCCGTAGCTATAAGTCATTGACATCAGCTATAGTAATATCATACAAAGATGATATAAGAGATGTGTGTAGCATTAAGGCATACTGCACCTGCGTGAAAATCGCACAAAAATTTCTATCTTGGCTAATGTCTCAGCCGGGGTATAAAAGCAGAATCACGACTAATCTGATAGCTTATATGAGCCCAACAACAGAGGAGAAAAAAATCGCTAATCAATCATCAAATAAACCCTGTGCAAGCATTGAAGCTATAAAACGACTCCATGACGCAATACCAGAGAATACAGAGATAGACAAGCGTGATAGGGCCGCTATTGCGTTATTAATCACAACCGGCATCAGACATAAAGCTCTGATAAAATTACCCATAGGATGCATCAACATTAATAAGCTCGAAATAGACCAGGCACCTACAAAAGGGGTAAAGACAAAGTTTACCAAACATATCAAGTCCAAGATATTAGAGGTTGATAACAGGTTTATTGACTCCATTAAAACATGGTATAATGAGCTGAGAGCAAAGGGATTCAGGGACGACCATCCCTTCATACCAAAAGCAAAGCCTATGCGGGATCCTGATAATTACTGTTACATAACATCAACAGAGGTTATACCTGAGTTTCTACAATCCCATCAAGTCCTGTCGGATATACTGAAGAAACGTTGTGATGAAGCAAATATTCCATATATAAATCCCCATCAATTCCGTCATAGTTTAACGAAGTTTATGGTAGAGATGAACCTGTCAGCAAAGGAGAGAAAGTGCTATAGCCAGAATTTGGGTCATGAGGGGTGATAGTGATGATTTTCTGACGATATCTGAATATTTTAATGGTGGCTACGAATGTATTTGGACAGGTGATAGATTCGGAATAGAGCTTAAATCATTTATTGAAAATGAATGTGGGTGTGACATAAAACATATCATTGATTTATATGATTTGAAGCATTGATATGAAACTAAGTAAGATTATGAATGAGTCAGATTACGACAAGGCTTGTGCTAGATTAGATGAGCTACTGGACAAGGAAGATAATATGTCCACGGTAGAGCGAATAGAGTTGGAATTGCTTGCTAATTTGATAGTGGAGTATGAGAAGGTGGCTTATCCGATTGGCTTACCGTCCGAGAAGGCTAAGATAAAGTTTCGCAAAGAGCAGATGGAGGAGTTAGATGACTCACGATGAATTATGTATTGTTGCCGGGAAGTGGATGAAAAGGAATAAGTTCAGGATGCCTGTAATAACTGATCAAATGACCTATCATTATAACTTCAAGGCAAATTCGGTAACCATAAACAATAGACTATCTTATTTAAGTGAAAATCCTGATGTTATTGGGTTCAATGCTATGGTTACCGACTCGGTTATTATAGAGGTAAAGATGTCACGCCCAGATTTTAAGAGAGATGGTAAGAAGATGTTCAGGGCTAATCCCCAGATGGGAATGGGTAAGTTTCGTTATTATTGCTGCCCAGAGGGATTAATTTACGCTGATGAGTTACCGGATAACTGGGGATTGCTATATTATAGAGATGGCAAGATAAGTGAGAGTGTAACTGCTACTGAATTTGAGAAAGTTAATCGATGGGCTGAAAGATACATGATGTTGTATTATTTACGATTCCCAAAGAAATATGCTGAGAATAAAATTTAGGAGGCGTTTATGAAAATATTTATCATTTGTTCGGTACGGGACGCTACACAGAAATACAGGGATGAGCTTGAGGCCTATACGTCTAAATTAGAGAGAGATGGTAATACTGTGCATTTACCACATAGAGATACAGACCAGACTGTTACTGGTATTGGTATATGTACGCAAAATAAAAATGCTATAATGGATTCAGATGAAGTCCATATCTTTTATAACAGAAGCTCACAGGGAACGCATTTTGATATGGGTATGGCTTTTGTACTTAAAAAGAAGATAGTACTCGTAAGCACTGCTCAACGTACTGCTGAAAAGTCATTCCAGAATACTCTCGTGGATTGGGAAGCAAATGGTTGTATATGACAATATTCTTATTTACACCGGTTATTATTTAGTTGATAACAAGGAGGTTATATGAAAGAAAATAGACTTGGTAAGCTCAAAGCAGACGATGGTTCTGTGATAGAGTATTTTATTGGTGACAGAGAGTCATTGAAGCGAACTTGCAGGGATAGAAGTTATAAGTTTATAGAACGGAATTTGCTAAGAAACAGGAGGTAATTAATGGGACTTATTTATTTAAAGCCAAAGGGACAGAGACTGAAAGGCAGGGGGAATCACAGTGATAAGATGGGCTGGCTTGGTGTAGAAATAGAAGCTAAGACAGACCTTAGATATATGGAAAATAGCCATGGAATAAATGGACGTTGGGTTAACTATAAAAACCTTGCTGCTGAGTTCGCATTAGAACCTATAGCCCAATTTCCACTGCAAACTGAATATATTTATCGGTCTTCGTCTAATATGGCTAATGTAAAGTCAGTTCGCGAATTCAGAAGAAAGCTAAAGCAGTGGAAGAAGTACCTTCCAACCGGTATAACATTCAAATTGGTTAGTTTGTATCGTGGTGGATACGATGTTATAGGGAAAATATAGGAGATAAAATGCAAAACATGTATGATTTAGTTAAACATGGGCGTACACTAAAAGAGATTAATAGTGCTGCTGATTTATTAAATCTTGTAGTTATGAATTTTAACAGCGACAATGTAGGGATCACAATTGAAAAAGCTTACGAAGATATATCGAGTGCACTGGGAAAGGGTACAGATTATGACTTCGACCAACAATACTTTCTCGTCACAATATCTGAAATAGACGAATACTTTAATAGTATGAAGCGCGAAATAAAGCATGAAATGGATGTCGCAGATAGTAAACAACTCACGGCTCGTAACAATGCGTTTATACAGATAAAAAATAGGAGATAAAATGAATAAGTTTAATTATCTATCAGAGAAACACAGAACATCAGTTAGTGAGATCATAAGAAATGGTGGATATTGCAAAGACGTTTATGATTGCAAATTATGCCCTCTTACGGTGGAAGGATGTGCCGAGGAAAATATAGGTGACGTGTCAGAAAGAGCACGAGATTACATAAAACAGCTTGATGAAAAAATGTTCAAGGATTTAAAATCGTATGATATAAAAATAGATAGAGAGACATCTATTATTACTGTAATATTCAAAAATGTAGATGGTAATCCACTCACTGTAAAATTTTCACCAGGTGATGCACTATATCTATCACATATGATACATAAGTTATTGAATCAATAACCATATTACTGGCGTTAATAAAATGGTCAGAGGAGTAGATAAGATGAATAGAGATAGATTGGCTATATCAAAATTAGCTAAGAGGTTGATGTATGATTTGTCGTCAATGAACGGTTATTGTCACAATTACATAAGCTATTGTTACGACTATGCTACAGCAACTGTTAACAATGACTTGTCTTATGATGAGAAAAGTAATAGATACTACAATATTGACTGGGGAGATAATATCGAAATCCCCGGTAGGTTGTCTAAAACAGGTAATCCCACAACTATAGATATAAGTGATATCTAAAAGGAATATAATATGGATAAAATAATTATAGACCCACACTACTGTAGTAGAGAGGAATACGCCGAGCTTATTAAGTATCTTGAAGATAATTGCTGGGATTTCCGTAAAGTAGACGATAAGAAGGTGGAAATAAAATGAACAAAGAGATTAGTGAAAAGGAAGTTAGTGATTTTAAATCAAAACTGATGGAAGCATTAAGTACAATGGATCTTGCTGCTAATTTATCACGCGTAGAAGATGATAACAGACAAGATGGTGAGGTAATGTTCCTATTCGGAAAATACGGATATAGTGTAAATGAGAGTGCACAGAATGAGGATTGGAATATCCTGTATCATGCGATAAATAATATAAGGGATACCCTGCCAATTGGACTAGAGGCTGATGCTTATTGTTCAGACAAATACAATGAAGTAACCCTTAGGAGGTATTAATATGCATATACCACAGTATAACCGTAAATTAATGAAAGAATGGATGAGTAAATTACTAAGGAGTAACTGTGAAGATTAAGATTAAAAGAGATTATAGGAGGGATGGAGAGATAATTTTGGATGATGGCACCGTTGTTCCTTTATCCGAGGAGAATGCGATCTCTATTTATAGAAAGTTATCGGAATTTCATAGGTGTGCCTTGGATCAATACAATGAAATAAATCTAATTAAAGAAGTGCATCCTGAGGAGAATGGTCGTATAGTTGACTACTTAGTAGAGAGGGGTATGGTGTAAAAAAAAGGAGATTGTATGGGAAATATAAAATATAACCCAGAGGTTATGGTAAAGGGTATATTAGGGATGCGGTTGTGTGTTCCTGATGATTGGACAGATGAGCAGATAATTCAATTTGCTGAAAAGGAGAACCCGGCAGGGACGTCAAATGGATGGTACATTGCCGAAAAAGGTGACACTGCTTTAGATGGAGCTTCTGCCAGAATAAAGTGTGAAGACAGGGAAAATTACGTTCACTTAGTTGTTACCGTTTAGTACAAAGAGGATTTATAATGGATATAAAGAATATGTCAATAATCGACTTGGTTAAGGAATATGGCGAGTATTATGCCGAAGTAGAGATAGGTGACCAATATAATCGTCGTACTGATGGCAGCTTCTCGTTAGACCTGTATGAGACACGCTATAATAACTGCAAGAAAGAGTGTGAAGAAATCTTAGATGAAATACAAAGGAGACTAGATGAACATAGAACAATTTAAGAAAGCAAATAAGCATGAAGGTGACATGGTGGCATTGAATGGTGGAAAGCATTACTGGTTACAATCATGGGATGATGAATTTGAGGTATGTAACTTAATACAGATGACTATTAGTGATGAACCACTTAATTACGATAAAGACGTAGAGCGTGAACATAGTAGTGATTACATGCAGGTAAACATAAGCAGGATCAAATACATCACATCACCAGATGCTAAATATACAGACCAATTAAGAGATATTACTATCTATAAGTTAACTTTATCTTTTGGTTACATGGTAAGTTGTGCACCTGATGATGTAAGGGATAAAATAGATAACTTGACATTTGCGGAGTTACTATCTCTTATAGAATTGAATGAGAGGAATATGAAAAAGGGGTGTGATGCGGGGATTTCAACGGATGTTGTTGCAAGGACGTTGTGGGAGAATATTGAATTTCCAGAGAAGGTAAAATGATCAATAAAATAACAGGTGAAGTTGCAGATGAGATATTATCTGGTATAACAATCACAAAGAACGAAGATGGAGAGATACTCATTGTTGAGTATAATGGTGAGAATGGTAGTATTGATGTAGTAAAAAACACAGCAGACTTTAGAGGTGAACTTGATTTCTCTATATTGATTAAGTGTAATAATGGTAAGAAAATTGCTTATTATACTACTGATAAGGAAATGATCGCGTTTATGTTCGCTATAGCACAGTTTTTTAACATAGATGAAATGGCTGAGAATATAGATGTAAACAAAAGTGATAAGCTTCCAGAACAAGAAGGAGATTAGTATGAAAAAACAAACATTTATAGTTACCCTTAAATTGACCGAGAAGATAGAACTAGATGAAGATATAAAAGAGATAGCAAGTAACATTGGTACAGCTATATTAAGAGAATCAGGAGAATATGGTATAACGCCAGAGAATTCCGAAATAATGGTAGAAAGTGTAACTATCCAACCTATGCTTTATGGCTACCTACCTATCAAAGGGAATAGCATTACTTTGGAGAGATTAAATGAAGAATAACATGAGAAGATGATATGGAGGAAGATGATGAATAACTGCATACAACCACGCATGATGATTTCGTGCAATATAGGAGGTTTTGATGAATGAAAAAACAAAAAGTATAATTAACTGGATATTAGCACCGTTATGTATATTGTTATTTATTGTTACTGTCATTAGTGTTATTGCGTATCTATTTAATATTATATTCGGAGTTAATTTCTTCGATATAGGTGCATTATTATGACTAACAGAGAGCTTGTAATGGAGATAGAGATTAAAGCAATGATGCTTAAGGCTAAGGTTATATTTGGTGATAATAAGCTACCAGAAGATACTCTGTCTGACCTTAATATAGCACTGATGGATACTGTTGATAAGTTAGATGAGGCATTTAGTATATTAGGAGGGTTTAATGAAGATTGATAATACCTTAGTACAAGATATACCTAATATTGGAAAGGGGGAATTATTATGAGGTTCATAGTAACTAGAACAAGCATAGAATATGGTAAACCTTGCGATGAAGTTGTACCTGGTAAAGAGGAACTATGGAGGCCTAGAGATTTATCAGAGGAAGAATTTAACAAAGAGAATTCTTGGTCCCTAAAAAAGATGCATAGAAGGGAAGTTGAAAGGAATAGGTTTAACAAAGATGGTAAAATCGAATGGAATACAGGTTATGAAGATTGTTGGGTATTGGATATTGATAACTTAGAGCAACTGCTGAAATTCATAAAAAAGTATGGGAGGGTTATCATCTATGAAAAATACCATGACGATGATGATAACGGGATAGAAATATACGATGGCTATAGAGAGTAGGTTATGAACATTGCTCTCTATAACATAGAACCGAAGATAGATAATGTTGCTTTGATGCGGATAGCCGGTTATCATAAGAGCATTGGAGATGATGTTGAATGGTACATAGACTTTAACCGTAATAGATACGATAAGGTATATTGTTCATCATTATTCGATTTCACGGATAAGTCCAGTGTCCCAGAGAATGCAATCTGTGGTGGCACTGGATTTAGCCCCATAGAGAAGAAACTACCTAATGAGATAGAGTGCTGCGATCTCGACTATTCTATATATCCAGACTGCGATAAATCGTATGTTTGGTTCTCTCGTGGATGCGTAAGAAACTGCCCCTTCTGCATAGTAAGAGAGAAGGAAGGGTACATGCACCAGGTTGATCCCTATAATCTAAATCCCAAGGGAAATATAATAGATATCATGGACAATAACTTCTTCGCTAACCCGAACTGGAAAGATGCAGAGAAGTATTTAGATGAATGGGGACTTCCCATAAGCTTTAGGTCGGGGATAGATGTTAGACTGTTTGAGCCATCACATGCAGAATTCATAAGGAAATACATAAAGAAAACATACGGGTCAGTTCATATAGCCTGGGATAACCCCAGAGAGGATTTAACACCACAGATAAAGTTAATAGCTCAACACCTTAGAAAATATTATCTAACTTGTTATATTCTCATAGGGTATTGGAGTACACCTGAGGAAGATCTAATGAGGGCGATGAAGTTGAAAGAGATGGGAATTCAACCATTCGCGATGCCCTATGATAAGAAAGATGAATATCAAAAAGCATTCGCAAGGTGGGTGAATAGTCCCAGGATTTTTAAAGCAGTAAGCTGGAAAAAATACAAATATAATAAAGGAGATACAGGTGGAATTAATAAGCAAATTATTTGAGATATACGGGCAGACAGAAGTTTGGTTATGGTACATTAATATATCCATAGGCACAATTTTAGTGCTAATATACTTCATTGATTTTTTTAGATATAAAAGAGAGTGGGAATCAATCGATACTATTATGGTGTGTGTTTTATACCTTTTTGGTCCGATTATCATAGCTATAGTGATAATATTACTTATACTAATTGTATTGTTTCTGTTGGTACGCTATTTCAGCAATATGACAAAGCCAATACGTGTCGGTGATATCGTTATAAGTACGGGGAGGGAAGATGACTTAGAATATATGGTGATCTATGCCAACCATGATAATACTTACATCATTAAATGTGTCGGAACATATTTTGAAGAGGAGTATGATAATGTGTCAGGTGACATATTGGAGGTAATTAAACGAGCAAGGGTAAAATAACCAGAAGAGATTTAACGGGCAATCAAACATTATGCTTATTGCCCGTTAAATATTTCTTGACACAAATAGTTAAATAGTTAGATTTTTACTTGAATCGGTCAACATGGAGGTAAGCATGGGATATCTATTACTTTCACTAGGGTTTCTATCTCTAACGTTAAGCGTTCTGGCCATATTCAAGGTGATAGAGGATCCTACTTGTATATTATATAAAATATTAATAGTAGTTGCCATTGTAGTATTAATGTGCCTGGCTGTGTATTTATTTAACGCTGGAATAGCTATCATAATGAAGATAGATAAAATATGTTGACAAAAAATTATAGCATTCAATAGACTCCACTATGAAATATATGAATGTTGCGTATTGCGGAGATTGTGGGAGCGAAATGGTACAAGCTGCCGAAGTAAACAGGATTTATCACCTTTGCCCACATTGTGGGAACTCATTCATGATCATAGTAGATGAAAGGGATTGCCTGGTAGATATGCCAGTCATTATGTCAGAAGAAGACGTTAAAATAGTAAGTCAGATATATCTATATTTGGCTGAGGAGATGATATGACAAAGATAGCATTGATAATACTGATAGTAAGTTTATTGGTAGTTGCTTATATATGGGTACCTACATTATTAGATAGACATAAGAAGGCAAAAGAAGTTGATAAGCCAATCATTTATAAATCTTCACAATCCCATAATAAAAACATTAATGAATTTAGTAAAGAATTGGAGACACCAGTACAGGAAGTGCAAAAAGATGAGACTGAGAAGAGTAAAACAGACTGGCGTGTAATTATATCATGGATAATAGGTTCTTTAAATGGTGTCTTGCTTATACTTTCTCAGTTCCAGAGGGTATTTGGGCATAAATAACAGATCATGCTTAATGTAGAAAACCTTAAAGACATCCTTGTAGAAGCAACATACAATAAAGGATATGATGATTACTGGATAGACTTATCAGAAGCAATATCAGACTATATAAGTAATAATGCAGAGATAAGTGCAACATATATCGGTAATATAGGGACGATTCCATCAATATTAAACGGAGTAGTACATAAATTTCACGCTTCATTAACAGTTTTATCCAATGTTATCAAATCTGCTGCTGCCAGTTCGGGTGTACCGGGACTTAATATTGCCATATCTGCAGAATTATCAAAGACAAAGATATTTAGCAGCTATAATGGTCTATTTACTGTTGTCACATCGGCTACATTCACGTCGCTTTACTTCGTAGTGTATTTCCCTGAGGATGATTATCAAAGCGTTATAGATAAGATGGCAAACGGGATTATAAATGCGGTAAAGAACTCAGTGCCGTTACCACCAGTATTGGCTTCTCCCGCACAAGTTATAGCATCTGATGGATCAACAGGGGCGTTAACTGTGGTGGGAATAGCGTGATTCTTTTTTTTAGCTATCAGCCGTTATGGAGATATTGGTTGACATTATTCGTGAATATTATGATATAAAATATATATAAATAAGGAGTAGAATATGAAGTGTCCAATAATGCCGAAGTTAGCTTTGAGCCCAAAATTATT
>Ga0222637_1000425_pt1 | contig 19254 bp, 11 predicted proteins | sample AntAcemetagen143_FD_181149 | JGI IMG/M metagenome (GOLD analysis project Ga0222637, IMG submission 181149) | Saline water microbial communities from Ace Lake, Antarctica - #143 | ecosystem: Environmental > Aquatic > Non-marine Saline and Alkaline > Saline | place: Antarctica: Ace Lake...
GAGAAAGTTTTGAGGTTTAAATATGTTTTGTATTGGTGGATGGAATAAAAACATTTATAAATAATAAAATATTAGTTGTATTATATAAAAGGGTGATAAAAGTTAATGGATAGTAGATTTAATCAATTGTTTTCAGTTTTTGCTATATTTATTGTAGTGATTGGTTTCGGAGTTTTACTTAATTTAGATGATTCTCAGCTCAACAATTCGGGATTAGATTTTAATAATCTGTTTGGGTCAGAAGGAAATGTTCTTACTGGTGCTGCTATTGGTGTTGCTTCTAATGAAGAGGTAGTTGTTGAAGAAAATTCGACTGAGTTAGAAAGTTCTGGTAGTTTATTATCTGCTGGGGATGAATCTTCTGGTGATTTAGGATTACAAGCAGATTGTGGTGATACTATTGGTACTTGTGCTTGTGGTGATGTGGTTGGTGAGAGTTATAATTTATCTTTTGATTTGACTTGTACTGGCACAGGTATTGAGATTAATGATGATAATGTTGTGTTTGATTGTAGGGGACATAGTATCACTGGAGATGGTGATGATATCGATAATGGTATTAAGAATGCTCCATTTGGAGCTGTACATAACAACGTTACTATCAAGAACTGTGTAATTAAGAATTTTGGTACAGGGATTAGTTTTATGCATGCAACTAATGCTACTATTTGGAATAATACTGTGGGTCATATTAATATTAGTCTACCAAATTTTGGGATTAGTTTTTCTAATTGTTCTGAAGCAAATATTTCTAATAACGTTATTACTAATATGACTTCTACTGGTGTCGATAGTGCTTTTGGGATTATGTATTCTGAAGCACCTAATAGTGCTCTTCATGATGTTGTGATTTATGGGAATAATATATCTCGAATGTATGGTACTGATAATGTTCCTCCGATTGCTATTAGTCTTGGTGATGCTGAGATTAATGATCTTAATAATGTTAAATTTGACAATAATATCATTGAGAATATCAACTGTACTACCGGTAGTACTGGTTCTTGCATAACCTTTGGTGGTATTGGTCTTAAGATTAATTCTGGAACAAATGTTAACATTACTAATAATCAGTTTAATCATTTAGGGATTGGAATTATGCCTGATCAGCCTGGTTTACGGATAACTGGAAATTCTTTTACTACTAATGGTTATGGTATTTACGCGATGAATAATATGGGTTTTGCAACTACCCGTTTCAATCATAGTTGGATTGAGGACAATACTTTTGATGGGTTAACAGAAGGTGTTTCTCTTTTTGGAAATAATCATAATAATACTTTTTTAAACAATAATTTTAGTAATAATTTACCATTTTCTATTCGGGATGATACAGTTAGTATTACTAACAATACTGTGATTTACAATAGTTCTATGGGTGAAATCAAATGGGATAAAGCAAATATTACTACTGGTATAACTTTGGGGGTTAATTCATCTGACCTTTACATTGAGAATGGCACTATTGGATTAATTAATAGTGTTAACACATTGAAATTAAATGATACTGCTCAAATTACATTTAAAGGGTTATTTTATCCAGTAATTCCTTGGTTAATGAAAGATGGTGTAAGATGTGATGATAGTATTGCTTGTAATATTAGTTATGATTCTAGTATTGGTGTTTTAATTGCTAACATTAGTTCGTTTAGTAATTATACTTTACAGGAAACAACGCCCCCTTATTTTGATCCAACTCCAGTTGATCAAATAGTTCAATATGGTGATGCTTTTACTTATGATGTGAATGGTACTGATGATACAGGAATAGGTAATTATTCGGTTAATGATACTACTCAGTTTAGTATTAATGATAGTGGTATGATCACTAATGCCATACCTTTACATTATGGTCCAATCACTATTAATATTTCTATAAATGATACGTTTAATAATCTTAATAGTACTATCATTATTGTTGATGTAATTGATACTTTGCCTCCTGGTTTTACTGAACCACTTAATCCTCAAAGTGTTGCTGCTGATGAAAATTTTGTTTATGATATAAATGGTACAGATAATTATAATGTGAGTAGTTACACCGTTAATGATACTATTCGATTTAGAATTAATAGTAGTGGTCATTTGTCTAACAGTACAATTTTAACTGCCGCTGATTATAATATTGATATTACTCTTAATGATACTTTTAATAATAGTGCTTCTCTCTTTTTTACTTTAACTGTAACTGCAGGTGCTGATGTTACTCCTCCTTACTTTGATCCAACACCAACAAATCAAACTGCTCAATATGCTATTCAGTTTCTTTATGATATTAATGGTACAGACAATATTGCAGTTGGTAATTATTCTGTTAATGATACTACTCAGTTTAGAATTAATGGGAGTGGAATGATTAGTAATGCTACTCATTTACATTATGGTGTTTATGCTCTTAATATCTCTTTGAATGATACTTCAAACAATGTTAATAGCACGGTCATTTTTATTAATGTGACTGATACTACTCCTTCTAGTTTTAGTCCTACTCCTACGAATCAAACTGTTCAATATTTGGCTAACTTTTTTTATGACTTAAATGGTTCTGATAATTATAATGTTAGTAGTTTTACTGTTAATGATACTAATCAGTTTAAAATTAATTCTAGTGGTGGATTGACTAATGTTAGTAATTTACATTTTGGTGTGATTGCAGTTAATGTTAGTATTAATGATACTTTTAACAATACTAATAGCACAATAATTTTTGTTAACATTACAGATACTACTCCTCCAAGTTTTAGTCCTACTCCTACCAATCAATCTGCAGAATATTTAACAAATTTCTTTTATGATATAGATGGAAGTGATAATTATAATATTAGTACATTCACAATTAATGATACTGTTAGTTTCCAAATTAATTCTAGTGGTGGCTTAACAAACAAAACAAATAATATTTTGATGGGTGTTTATGGGATAAATATTAGTGTTAATGATACTTTTAACAATACTAACTCTACAATCATTTTTATTAATGTTTCAGATACTATTTCAGCAACAATAGATGTTATTGGTCCTGTTGGTCCAACTAATGGTACTGGAATTCAGTTAGAATTGTTAACTTCTGAGAATGCTAGTTGTTATTATAAAAATGCAACAATAAGTTATACTATTATGGATGTTACTTTAGCTAATATTACTCATCAACATATTTTAACTAATAGTTTTTCTGCTGGTAATCATCAATATAATTTCTTTTGTAATGATACTTCTAATAACAATGCAAGTGCATCTACAATTTTATTTGTTACAACGAATAATGTTACTAATTCCAGTGTTGTTTCTTCAACTTTAACAGCTAATACTTCCAATATTTTAGATTTAACTACAGAATTAAATTTGACATTTAATGTTTCTAAAGATTATTCAACAGCTATTTCGGTTTCGATGTACAAATACAATACTACTCCGGAAACAAGTGCTTTTGCAGTTACTGGAAGTACGGTGACTGAATTTAAATATTATGTTATAGATGCACCTGCCGTATCTGGCAATATTAATAAAATAACGATGAAATTTACGTATAATGAAACACAAGTTGTTGTTGCAGGTATTGCTGAAGCGGATTTAGTTGTTTATTATTATAATGCTACTGCCGATACTTGGACTGCAGAAAGTGAGTATGCGGTAGATACCGATTTAAATCATCTTGAAGTTAATGTGACTCATTTGAGTACGTTTGTTTTAGGTAAATCAGCTGTAACGGCTGCTGCAGCTGCCGACACTGCTGCGGGTTCTAGTGCTTCTTCTACTTCCGGTAGTAGTTTACCACCTGTACCTACACCTTCTTCAGGATCAGCGGCTGCTGCTTTCATTAAAGATGATGCAGGGAATGTTTTAGAAGATGAAGACAAAGTTCAAGAATCATCTTCTGAAGCGGATGAAAATAGAAAGTTAGGTTTAACTGGTTGGAACAAGTATCAGGATATTATTCTTAGTTTAAGTGGGATTTTGATTGGGATTCTTGTTCTGGTAATTATTGGTAGTTTATTTGTTCGATCACATCATGATATGTTGTTGAAAAGAAAATATAATACAGGTGAATCTAGTTGGTCAAAGATTAAAATGTTTTTTAGAGATAATCAGAAAAATGTTAAATTAATCTTGATGGTTGTTGTTGGTTTATTGTTCTTGGGGTTGTTAGTTTATTTAATTTATTCTTCATGGTCTCAAATTGTTTCATTTTTTAGTAAAGTTTGGGCTTGGTTGTATAGTATTGGGGTTTTAAATCAGTTTAGAGGTATTTTTATAGCATTAATTATTCTGCTTGTTATTGGTGCTTTGTTTATTCGGTCTCATCATGAATTTTTATTGAAAAGTAAATCCTCTAAAAATAAGAAAGTTAATAATTTTAAATGGAAAACTTTTTTTAGAAAACATGGGGAAATGATTAAATTGGTTTCAACAATTGTTATTATTTTATTAATTTTGGCAGGTGTAGGTTATTTAATTTATTTCTATTTTTCCGCTATTAGTTCTTTTTTTAGTGGGATTTGGTCTTGGTTGTTTAATTAGTTGATTTGTGATTAATTCTTTATTTAAGAGAAAATAGGTAAAGTTTAAAACGTAGGCTTCTTTTTGTGAATTGTAATGAATTTTGAAGAAATGTTACCATTTCTGAAGTTCATTTTTAATGGATAATAAAAATGAATTTTCAAAATATACCTCCCGTGGAAACGAACAAACAATTACTAGATTTAGCTTTTTCTAAAGCTAGAGTTAAAGGTAAATCCAAGAAATTAAAAGGTAATTGGTTACAAATTATTCGACAAAAAGAGGCATTAAAATTAGATATAGTTAAAGATACAGTTGTTCCTCGGCTTGATAAAGTTTTAAAGTCTTTTCCAGCAACTAATGATTTATCTTCATTTTATACTAAATTAATGGATCTAACTTTAGATCATTTTCAATATAAGAAATCTTTAGGAGCAGTTAATTGGGCAATTGGAAAAATTAGAGTTTTGCATAAGAATTATGTTTCTAAAATAATCAAATGTAAAGAACGTGGAGACATCAAAAATCTTTCTAACCAGTTTTATGGTCGGTTATCTTCGTTACTTAAACAGATATCTGTTAATCTTACTTATTTAGAGACATCTAGAAGAATCATGAAGAATTACCCTGATATTAAAGAGTTGTTTACTGTTTGTGTTTATGGGTTTCCTAATGTAGGTAAGACCACTTTACTTAACAAATTAACTGGAACTAAAGCACAAGTTGCTGCTTACGCTTTTACCACAAAAAGTGTTAATGCTGGTTATTTTAAAGTAGACGATAAAAAAGTACAAGTTTTAGATGTTCCTGGAACTTTAGCTAGAAAAGAAAAGATGAATGTCATTGAATTACAGGCAGAATTGGTGGTTAAAGAACTTGCAGATGTAATTGTTTATGTTTTTGATTTAAGTGAGCAGGGTGGTTTTTCTATCAAGCAACAGGAAAAGTTATTACAAAATTTAGGACAGAAAAAGAAAGTTTTAATATATTTAAGCAAATTGGATTTAGTTGGTCCTGAAGTTCTTGCTGGTTTTAAAGAGAAGCATTATGTTTTAGAAGATATTAAAGAAAAAATTGTTTCTTTTGTCGAAGATTAGTTTTTAAAATGTGTGTTTCTATAAAATTCTATTATCGATTAGTATAGTTTTGATCCATTCGTTATTAGGTAAATAATGCATTTTTTAAGCTTAGTTTTATAAAAAGTTAATTTTATATACTTCTAAGTAATTTGTATTATTAATGAAAAAATATGGGTTCTTAATAGTTGGTGTTCTTGTTATTGGAGTTGTTTTAATGAGTATATTAATCGGGTCAAGTTTATATGCCATGCCAAGTGGGGAAGCTACTAGAACAAAATTTCCTCCTGCTTATGATGAGAGTAAATGTATTGATTCTGATAATGGTATTGATTTAAAAGAACAAGGAACAACGCAAGGGAAATATATTTGGACTTTCGCTACTAAAACAGATTATTGTAATAGAGCAGGAGATTTAGTTGAATTTTATTGTAGTCGAAGTAAAGTTAAAAAAGTAACTAAAGATTGTGGAGATTTAGGGAAAGATTATAAATGTGAAAATGGGGTTTGTGTTAAAGAAGCTTGGTGTGAAGATTCTGATAATGGCTTGAATTATTTTATTAAAGGTGTTGTGAATTCTAACATTTATCCAAATGGTAAAGAAGATTATTGTTATCCCAATCTTAATGGTGAGACTTACTTATTTGAAGGAAGATGTAAAAATGGTAAGTATTCTGCTATACAAAAAAATTGTAATGAACTTGGTGCTGGTTATGAATGTGTAGAATGAACTTGTTTTGAAGTATGTAAGACTTATGAGGGGCCAGGAACTTTTGATTTATTGGTTTGTGATAAAGTAGTTTATAATAATTATGAGTTTGAGGTGCTAGGATTTGGTTCAACTGATGTTTCTGATCGAGTTATGTTTAAGATTAAAAAAGAAATTCCCAATAAAGGGATTTTAGAATATGATTATTATCAATTAACAGAGGATTACGGGACGATATTTAGTCATCATCCTTTTTTTACAGAATTTAATGCTAATATTTTAGCTCAGGAAATTAATATTGAAGGGGATAATAATTATGCAACAATATCTTTTGATGAAAGTTGTGGTAAAATTTATAATTATTGTAAATGGCTTTCTGAAATAAGCGAGTTTCCTTTAAATAGTTGCGATTGGATTTGTTCTTTTGATTATAAAATTCCGGAAAGAGAATATTATGAAGATTCAAATTTTATTTTATCAATGCCAAACGGATATTCGCAAATTGCAGATTTAATATTAAAGAATTCACATAATTGTTTTGATAAAATAATACCATTGTTAGGGATAACGCCTTACAAGAAAGTATCTATAATTTACGAAGAAAAAAGTTATTCTGGATGTTCTGGGGGTAATTTCTTTGAAAAAGTTATCTGTCAAATTAGTTTAGAATATAATGATCTTAATTTAGTTCCACAAATAGAATTTAATGATTTATTGGAAGAAAAAAAGTGTGTTCATTATATTAATACTCCATTCTCTTCAATGTCGCATGAGATTACTCATAATTTTGCCCACAATAACTTTAGATCTTTAAATGAATTTCTTCTTGAAGGTATTGCAGATTATGTTCGTCACGAAGTTTCAACGGGAATTCCTAACGTGATTACTTGTACTTCCGGAGGATATTACTTTTCATTATCACCTAATGAACTACATGAGTATGGGCCATTAAATCAGAATAGTCACTATGAAGGCTTATGTTTTATTCGGGATCTTAAAGAGACATATGGAGAAGAAAAGTTAAAAGAATTATTTAGTTATAGTGGTCAACAAAAAAATGGATGTTATTTTCTTTTTGCTGACATAATTAATCCTGTGATGGGTGAAGATGTTTTTTCTTTATTTAAAGAAAAGTATAAAATTGATGAAGATCCTTATAAATGTTTTAAAGGTTATTTTTCTTAAAAGTAAATGTTAAATATTAAATGATTTATTTTTTCTTAAATTATTTAATTTTTCAATACAATTTGGGTTACATAATAGTAATAAATGGTTACATAATAGTAATGCAGTCATTAATTCTTATTTCATTTTTCTCTTCGCTCCAGTTAGGTTACATAATAGTAATAAATGGTTACATAATGATAATATAAATGCCAAATCTCCTACTTTGTGGTTACATGATAGTAAGATTTATAAAGATTATAAGAATTCTTTATTTAGTTTGAAAGTACAAAAAGAAGAGGACATAGTAAAAGTAATTTCTCAACTAGCTAATCTTCTCTCCGATGAAAGTAAAAAAGCAGTTGCAGAAAAACTTATTGGAATTGTAAAAGAAGAAAAAGTTACTCTTCCAATTTCTATTTTTAGAACAAAATTGTCTGCTTTAGGCGCAATTGTGGTTTATCTTAAAGATGTTCAGAAATTAAAAGTTAAAGAAATTGCTTCTATTTTAAATAGAAAATTAAGCACGATATATACTACCTATGACTTAGCAAAAAGTAAATTAAAGAAAGGGATTAATATTTCTGATAACTCTGTATTAATTCCAATATCTATTTTTTCTAATCGTAAATATGCAGTTCTTGAATCTTTAGTATTTTATCTTAAGAACGAAAAGAAATTTTCTTTGATAGAAATTAGTCAGATTCTAAATAAGAGTTACAGTACGATTAAAACCACTAATAGAAGGTACAATGATAAGAAATAATAAAAAAGAGGGCTGGAAGAGGAAAGTTGAAAGTACTAGTTCTGGAAATAAAGCATTCTTAGTCTTATCATTAGTTTTGACTTTCTTTGTTATGTTCTCGTTAAGTTATGGTTATTTGAGCGATGCAAATGGTTTGAATGGTTATGGGACTAATCTAATTACTGGTGCTGCTATTGGGATAAAAGATCCGGGTATTGCTGTGGAACCTGTGGTTGAGGAACCAATTGTTGAAGGGTCAATAATTGAAGAACTTGTTGCTGAAGAAGACGTTGTTGAGGATGTTCATGTTGGTGTTAGTGAGAGTGAACAGGGCTTGGGTTTGGCTGCGATTGATACTTGTAATAGTTGTGCTGATTGTCAGACAAAAGCAGTTGATGGTGTGACTTTACAATTACTTAACAATATAACTAATGTTGCTGCTGATTGTATTGACTTATCCGCCGGAAATTTAATGATTGATTGTCAAGGTTATAGTATTACAACAACTTCTGCTTTCCGTGGGATTGACGTTAATTTTGGGAATAATAATGTTACCATCAATAATTGTAGTATTTATAATGCAGGTACTGGGGTTTTTGCTTTTAGTCATAATGTTACGGTTGATAACTCTTCATTTTATCATAATACCATTGGTGTTGATGCACGTGGAACTGATCATATTATTGTAAATAATTATTTTTATAATAATACTGATGGAATAAGTCTTAATGTTGCTAATAATGCTATAGTTAGAAATAATGTTCTTATTGGTATTAGTGATGATGAAGGGATTTCTGCTTCCTCCTCACCAGATGATGTGACTATTGATAACAATAGGATTTATAATATGACCAATGGTATCATTATGGGGGGTGTTGGTTTTAAAGAAAATTTTACGATTACTAATAATTATGTTTATAATTCTACTAATGATGGAATTACTATTAACACTGTTGAACCAAATTTATATTTTGCTAATAACACTGTTGATCTTGCTACCATTGATTGTTTAGATTATGTCCCTTCTACATCATTTAATAATCAAACTTTTATTGGTAACCAATTTTCTAATTGTGGTGTCCTATCTCTTAATTTTTACTATACTGCAGCTTGCAGCGATATTTATTTTATTAACAATAGTTTTGATTTAACTGCGGGAACTCAAATTGATATGGATTGTGCCTATTATTTTATTAACAACTCACTTAATAAAAGTTTAATTGATATTCCAATCATCGCAAGAACAAATGCAAAGATGTACATGCAATGGTATTTAGATACTCATGTCCAAGATACTTCAGGAACAGCAATATTTGATGCAAACGTTTCAGTGTTTAATGTTACTGGGGGTTTGTTTAATATTAGTCAATCTGATGCAAATGGTAACGCACCTAGATTAGTTGTAACAGAATTTTATCAAAATAGTTCTAATGTTAAGTTTTACGAAACACCACACAACATTACTGCTAATCTAACTGGTTATGTTTTGAATTCTAGTGAAATTAATTTATCAGAAACGGGAAGTACTGCTTTAACGATTGTTTTACCTTCTGGAGCTACTGGTTGTGGTAATATCCTTACTGCTTCGCTTACATTAACTGCTGATATTACTGGTTGTACTGCTGATGGAATTAGTATTGGTGGTTCAAATATCGTTCTTGATTGTTCTGGTTATACCATTGAAGGTATTGGAAATGCCCCTAATTCTGGCGTCAATAATATTGGTCTTTCTAATAATCTTACTGTGAAGAATTGTATCATCAAGAATTTTGGAACAGGTATTACTTTTTTAAATAGTTATAATTCTACAATTTGGAATAATACTATTGGTCATTTTAATATTTCTGCTGATACTGGGGGGGGAATTAATTTTGAGAATTGTAGTCAGGCGAACATTTCAAATAATATGATCACTAATATCAGTGGTGATGCTATTTCTAGTCCTTTTGGAATTAATTTCCGTGAGACTCCTGGGGAAGATATCTTTGAATCTGTAATACGTAGTAATAATATTTCTCGAATCTATGGTGCTGATAATGTTAATCCTTTTGCTATTAATATTGGGGATACATCTCGGGATAATATTCAAAGTTTTATTATTGATAATAATATTATCTCTAATATTAATTGTACTTCTGCTGTTGCTGCTTCCGCCTGTGAAATTAATGGTGGTATTGGGATCAAGATCCTTTCTGGAATAAATGTTAACATCACTAATAATAATGTTACTCACTTGGGTGCGGCAATTATGCCTGATCAGCCAAATTTACGAATGGTTGGTAATTATTTTACTGCTGACACTTATGGAATTTATACTGTTTCTAGTGGTAGTGGTGCAGGTACTCGTTTTAATCATAGTTGGGTTGAGAATAATACTTTCGATCGATTAAGTCGAGGAGTTTATCTTTTTGAAAATGTTAATAACAATACATTCTTGAATAATAACTTTACTGGCAGTTTAGAGTTTGCAATTCGGGATGATACTTTTGCTTCCATTAATAATAGTTTAATTTACAATAGTTCTATTGGTGAAATTAAGTGGGACAAATCGAACATTACTACTAATCTTACTTTATTTGTTAATTCATCTGACCTTTACATTGAGAATGGAACCATTGGTTTGCTTAACAGTGTTAATATGTTTAAGTTGAATGATACTGCCCAAATTAAGTTTATGGGGATTGCATATTCTTCTACTCCACAACTATTGAAAGATGGTGTAAGATGTGACGACACTATTGCTTGTAATGTCACTTATGACTCTGCTAGTGGAGTTTTATTGGCTAACATCAGTAGTTTTAGTAATTATACTTTACAAGAAGGAACTCCTCCTTATTTTAGTCCTACTCCAATAAATCAAACAGTTCAGTATGCAAGTGAGTTTAATTATGATGTTGATGGAATTGATGATACAGTTATAGGAAATTATTCTGTTAATGATACTGCTCAGTTTAGAATTAATGGTAGTGGAATGATCAGTAATGCTACTCATTTGCATTATGGGATTTATGGGTTGAATATATCAATTAATGATACTTTCAATAATGTTAATAGTACAATTATTTTTATTAATGTAACGGACACTACTGTTCCTTACTTTGATCCTACTCCAACAAATCAAACTATTCAATATGCTGCTCAATTCTTTTATGATATTGATGGGGTAGATAATTATAATGTTAGTAGTTACGCTGTTAATGATACAAATCAGTTTAAGATTAATAGTAGTGGGGCTTTAACAAATGTCACTCATTTATATTATGGTTTAATTGCAGTTAATGTTAGTGTTAATGACACTTTTAATAACACCAATTCAACGATTATTTTTATTAATATTACAGATACTACTGCCCCTAGTTTTAATCCTACTCCAACTGATCAAAGTGTTGAAGAGGGTAATCCATTTAATTATGATGTAAATGCTACGGATAATTATAATATTAGTAGTTATACAGTGAATGATACGACTCAGTTCAGCATTAATATTAGCGGTACAATTCTTAACAATACCATTCTTGTAGTTGGAACTTATAATTTGAACATTAGTGTTAATGATACTTTCAATAATACTAAATCTAGTGCGATTGTGGTTACGATAACTGCTATTGCTACACCTCCTCTAGCTGATGAAGGTAGTAGTAGTCGTTCAACAACAAGTACTCCGACTACTACTCCTACTATTAGAGAAAATCCTGCAGAAGCGAGAGCAGAGGCTGTTCCTGCACCAGACGAAATATTTGAAAGAGAAACTCTTTCAGAAAGAGAAGTTTTGGGACTTATTGATCGAATTACTACAGATATCAGAGTTCTAAGTGCTGAAAGGACTGTTGCTGAAAGAGCTACTGCAGAGTCTAGAGAATCATTAACTGCTGCTCGAGGTGAAGTTCAAAGAAGGGCAATATCGGATGTTGAAAGAGTACTAATTAGAATTTATAATCCTGGCGATAAAGATTTAGTAGTTACGCCTAGATTAAGAAAAGATATATTTGAACTTAAAGATGAGGAGAGGGTTGAAGTTATTTTACGTGAGAGATTACTTGATGAGTTTAAAGATATTAATGAAGATGACCTAAAAAGGAAAATTGAGGAACGTAAAGAAACAATTGCTTTAATTGAAAGAGAAGAAGTTGATTTTATTAGTGTTGGTAAAACTGCAAGTTTCTTTAGAGGAGAAGTGGAGATGTATTCTGGTGATCATACCTCTGGAAGATTATTAAGAAATTCATTAATTACTAAAGAAATTGTTGTTAGACCAAAAGAAACATTAGAAACAGAATTATTTTTGAGAAAGGGATTATCATTAGATCCAAAAGATGTAGAAATTATTTTGGAATCAAGGGGAGTTTTATTGGAAGAAAAAATTATTGAACCAATTGATGAGCGTTTGATTGGTACTGAAATAGATTTTGGTGAAGAAGATAATATCATGGATGTTTATGTGTTAATACCTAAAGAGGTTTCTGCGGTAGAGGGTGAAAGTAAATATCATCTTGAAATTGATATTAATCAGCGTGCTTGGGAACAAAGAGATCTTGAAAATATTATTGTTCCAAAATTTGTTAGTTCGTTTGCTGAATTTTATGGGCCTTATGATGTCTTGCCTGATGAAGGGGCTTTCTTGGCACAGGAAATAGTGTATAAGTTTGATCCAAAAAGTGATTATGTGATTAAAAGTAGAATCTATAAAGATGGATCGCTGGTTTCAGAGCATCAGTTTGAACGTTCTGGTATAAAAGAAGTAGCAAAAGATGAATTTTATGATTCACCAGCATTAGTAGGTAGGGCTTTTTCTGTAGGGACAAAATTAATTCCATTTGGTTATCAATCATATTGGTTTGGATTATTTGTATTGATTTTATTAATTATGATTACTATTTATGTAGGATATAGATTACGTAAGATATATGGTTTTAAGATTAAAAGGAAAGGAGTATTTAATGATTTAGAAGAAGCAAAAATTGAATTGATCAAAAAGATTAAAGTAGTTCCTACATTTAAAAGAGGAAGAATTTCTCTTTTGATTATTATTAAGCGTCGTTTGATTAAAGTGGCTTTACTAATCTCTTTTGCAATAACGTATCCATTCGTTGCTTTGTATCGCGGATTTAGATTTGTTAAGAACTTGATTGTTCGACAGTTTATGAAGTTGTTCAGACGTTCTGCTAAGATGTCTGCAGAGGTTAGTGATGATTATGTTGAAGCAGTACGTGATAATAATCGTTTTGTAAGAAAAGGGATTAGGCGTACTGAGAAGAAAATGTTTAAGTTCTTATTAGCGATAGGATTAGCTGTTGGAGCAGCTAAGAATTGGACTAGTGGGTTGTTTATGAAAATGTTCAGACGTTCTACTAAACTGTCTGCAGAGGTTAGTGATAATTATGCTGAAGCTGTTCGTGATAATAATCGTTTCGTAAGAAAAGAAATTCGGCATACTGAGAAGAAAATGTTTAAGTTCTTATTAGCAATTGGACTCGTTATTGGATTAGCTCTTCGGGCAGTTAAGAATTGGACTAAGCGACAGTTTAGGAAGTTGTTCAGAAGAACTGCGAAAGTTTCAGGAAAAGTAAGTGGGGGAATAAGTGAAACTTCTTCTGCTTTTGTAAAGAGTACTAAGAATGCAAAGAAAGAAGTTAGTGAAACTTCTTCAACGGCTATTAAAGTAAGTAAGAGATTTTTTTGGAAATTTATTAAGAATCTTGTTACGGGAACTTTATTTGCGTCTAAATATGTTTATGAATTTTTAACCAAATGGACTATTTATACTTTCAAAGCACTGGTTGTTGGTTTAGCTGTAATAATAAAAGATACTTATCTGTTAATTAGAAAAGTAACTATTTGGTCTGGCAGATATTTATTCTTGTTATTGAAATCAGTATCTATGGGTATTTGGATAGCATTGACTTCAATTGTAAGATTTATATTATTCTTAGTATCTTTTACTTTTCGGAATATTAGGAACTTTATAGTTTGGTCTAGAAGTATGATTAGTATTGGTTCATCTAATTTCAAAACTTATCTGTGGGACCACAAATCTTGTCCTCACGTTAAAATTAAAGGGACAGGAATTCCGGCAATCGTTGTCAGTCCATTGAAAAAGAAACCAATTGTTGAATGGAAGCAGAGAAGAAAACTTCGTTTAATGGAAGAGATGGAACAGGTTGATTTACGTCTTAAAGATATTGATAAAGTTTCTTTTAAGAAGATGTTAAAGAAACCAGTAACAGTTGTTTCCAAAAAGAAAAAGATTCTGTTTATTGAGAAGTTAGCAATTAGAACTAAAACGAAACCAACCATTGTAGAGAAACCAATAGTTGATGTGTCATTAAGTAAAGAGTTAAAATGGATTGATAGGGGTTTAACTGATTTAGATAAAGAGAAAGTAGCAAGAACTGCTCGAGGTATTGTTAAGAAACCAATTATAGAAGAACATGTTACAGAGAGTGTTGCGGATAGAAAAGCAGTTGAAGAAGTTATCAAAATATCTAAAGAGTTAGAAGAGAGACATCAACTTGCTAGACTGAATGAAAGTAAGTTACAAAAAGAATTGGAAAAATTAAATAAAAAGATATCTTCGCTTGATCGTCCGGTTAAGAAAACAAGTAAGAAAGTAAATGTTAAAAATATTGGTTCTATTTTTAAATCAAAGCGTAGAGATGTAATTGCTGAACAAAATGCTGTCCAGGAAGTAATCAAAATATCTAAAGAGTTAGAGGAAAGACATCAACTTGCTAGAAAAGATGAAAGTAAGTTACAAAAAGAATTGGAAAAATTAGATTTGAAGCTGTATAAGTTAAATCAACCTATAAAGAGGGTTGAAAAGAAAAGAAAAGTTTTGAATGTTCCCAGAAAGTTTTCTGTGGATAATGCTAATGGTTTAGTTGACTGTAAAGCGGTTCAGGAAGTTATAAAAATCTCAAAAGAGTTAGAAGAGAAACATCAATTGGAAGAAATGAGAAGATCAAAACTTAATAAAGAACTGAAGAAAATAGAGAAGATTATTTCTGGGTTAAAATAATTAAATTGAATTGATTAGTTGGACTAAAATGATTAATGGGTAGAAATAACTTATTGGGCAATAACTTTACAAGTACAAGGGAACTTTTTAGATGCTCGGGTTAACGCTTCTTTACCTACTTTAAGATTTTCTTTATTTATTCTTAATTCAATTACTGTTTGACCTTCTTTAACTCTGGCTGCACAACTAATAGATTTACCATAAGATTTTTTCATTCCTGTACTCATTCTGTCTGCACCTGCACCACTTGCTAAAGGATTTTCTCTTAAAACATGGAAAGGATAAACTTTAATTCTTAAATGGTATTCTTTACCTAGAGTTTTTTCTAATAATCTGTTAGAAGTCATTCTGGCAGATTCTAAAGCATTATGACGGAAATTCATACTTTTAGTAGAATTTAATTTGATTACTGTATCATATTCTTTTCGAGGATCGCCCATATCAAACTTGATAACTTTCATATGTGGAAATCCGCCTCTTACGTAATTCTTTTTAGTATACTTACTAATTCTAGTGTAAGGTCTTTCTAAACTTTGGTACGCTTTGAATTTACGTAATTTTGCCATTTTTGATTAGAAATAGGGGTGCTTTATAAAAGTTTTGGGTGGTTCAAGATTATTACCAAGATTTAAATGGGTGCCCACCTGTTTCACGCGGGAATGTGGTTCCTGTTTCACTTCTTTGTTTTAATTTAAATGATTCTATTACTATTTTCCCTAAAGAAATTGATTCTGACCATGGTTTTACATTCTCTTTCTTGGCTTTTTCTTTGTCAAAATAAACAATTCGGTAATTTCCTTCTGATCTCGCTTTAATAGCGTTGGTGATGTCTTCTCCAACAAAAGAAACAGTTCTTTGATCTAAATCTACTGCTAAATATCCTTGATTTAAATTATTATAATCAATTTCTCCAAATTTTTCAGTTAATTTTAATATCTCTTTTTTTCTAAGTTCGGCTCTTAAACCCAATGTTTCTGAAGAGAATATTCTTTTTTCTGCCTGATATCTCATATGGTCTAATTGTTCTACTATTCCTGGATACAATTCTTTAAATTCCATTTTTTATTAGGGGTAGTGATGTTTTATAAATATTTAGGATGAATTTATCCAATAAAGAGCTTATATTTCTCTTTACCTTCTAGTTCAGCAAGAATTCTTTTAATTACCATCCCTTTTGGATCAGGAATTAATTTAACTCGGTCCTTTAAATCTTCAAAGTTTTCAAATGGTTTACCTTTTCTAGCGTTAATTACTTCCCACATATGTTTTTTACCTAATCCTGGAAGGAGTTCTAATTGATGCATTCGCATTGTTAAAGGTTGAGCTTTATTGAAAAATTCTATAAATCTTTTCTCGTCTTTAGTAATAACTTCTTTAATAACATGAGGTAATTCTTTTCTGGCAGAATTAGTTAATCTGTCAATCATAATTTTACCTTTAATGTGATGAATCTCTTCTCTTTTACCTTCACCAATATAAACTTCTTGATGTGGTTGCAAATGAATATCTTTTTTTGGAACCAATTCTAAGATAGTTAAATGATTAAGACCAAGAGCTTGAGCTACAGAAGACTTCATTGTTCCTTGCTCCATAGGATAACCATGTTCTAGATAATCTAGGATTATCGCGTTCTCTTCTTTAATTTGTTGTTTGTTGATTGGTTCCATTTTTTTAGTTTATTCTAATGGTATATCTTCTTAGTTAATAAAAATTACGTTTTTTTTAGAGAATTAAACAAATTCTTTAACTGCGTTAACAATTGCCTCTTGATCTTTTTTAGGCATACTTAAAGGGTATGCAGTCAGAACTATTTTTAAATCGTCAACAGTTTTTGGTAAAAAATCAATAATTTTAGCAATATGTTCTTCTTTTAATCTAGTTAAGTCTAAACCAGAAAGTTTTTTTTCTAATTCTTTTTTTTGTTTTAAGTTTAATTTAACAAAAATTTCCAAATATTCTTTAGCTTTATTTGAAAGATAGTTCAATTCTTTATCTCTTTTTTCTATTTTTTCTAATTTTATTTTAACATCTACTAAAGATAGAGATTTTTGTTCGATATATTGTGGATTTGCCATTTTCTTATTTGTTTAAATGAATAGGATGAATATATAACAGTTTTTTTTTATTTCCATCTTTTATTTTAACACCATAACAACTGCCTTTCTTTCCTGCAACTGTTCCAGTTAAACCATGGAATCTAGGGAAAAATCTGCCTTTTTGGATTCCCGGATGGATTTTTAAGTTAACTTTGTCTCCATCTACGAATTCTTGGAGATATTTACTGATAGAAAGTTTTCCTTTCTTTCTAACAGATTGAGTATACTTATGTCTTGTTTTCCTTTGTTTAGTTCCTGTTCTAGTTACCATATTGAGTCTATTTTGGTTATTGGTTTATAAAGATATCGGTGAAGATGGGGGATTTTATTTTTTTTCTGTAAAAGAACTTTTCCAGATTACATTAAAGAAATGGTCATAGGAATTAGCAGCAATCTTATTGTGGATTAATACTCCTAAAGGTTTTTCTGTCCAGATAATAATTCCAATCTTATCATTTCTGATGATTGTTTCTGTCAAAGGTTCAAAACCTTGATTTGTATATCTGATTGTAGATTTAGGATATTTAACTTCTGCTTTCCAGAATTGTAAAGATTCATTAAAAATTAGTTTTGCTTTAATATTTTTACTTGCTCTTTTTTTATGGTAACTTACCCACCAAGCTTCTCCGAGCATTAAAGATTCTTTTGTTGAGCCGAATGTGTGATGTTCTTTACCTCCTGCATCTAATAGTTCTAAAAGTAACTCTTTAATTCCTCTAAGGCCTCGGAAAGTAATAATTTCTGGTTTTTGTTTAGCAATTTTTTGTTTCAAAAGAAGTTCTGGTAAAATTTCTTGAAAACGTTCTTTTTTGTCGTTAATAAATTCAATTATATGATTCGGATTAGCAGCTTGGTAATGGTTGACTTTACCTTCTTTCACGAATGTAACTAGTCCCTTATCTACTAATTTCTTTAAAGTCATATGGACTACAGAATTTTGCAAGCCAGATTTTTCTAAAATTGGTCCTGCAGTGGATGTGCCAAGTTCTAAGAGAGCTAGATATATCTTTATTTCTGCGTTTGTTAGTCCAATATCTTCTAGTATTTTTGTGTCCATCTTTGTTCTTTAATTGTTTGTTTTATTTAAATTTTGCGGTTGTCCTCCATTTTTGGAGAACAAATGTTTATATACCCTGCAGTTACTACTATAGTATAACAAACACTTACAAAGTAGGTGTTAAAAGAGGTAATAAAAATGACAAGAGAATATAAAATAAATGTTAGTGAAGAAGGTTTACTTAAAGTTAGAGGTATGTATGGTGGAACAATTGATGATCCATTAACGCGCAGAAAATATATTGTTTTTTTGGATGGAAAACATTTTGATGAAATTGGATTAATTTTAGCGAAAGAAGAGAATAATGCACATGTTACTATCGCTGAAGATTCTAAACTTCGTGATAGATTTAGAACTAGTACTCCTTTTCCTCGTTCTGATTATGGGGATTCTATTGAAACTATTGAAGCGGCATATTTAGATTCTGGGGATTTCAGAACTAGTGTTAAAGAAAAGCATGGTATTGAATCTGCAAGAGACTATGTCTTACATGTAATGGAAAGTTATATTCAGAAAAAAGAAGAATTAGGTAAAACTCTTACTTTGAGAGATACTGTAACTTATTTGACTTACAAACATGAAGACATACTTGAAGAACATCCTGAACTGAAAGAAGGATTGAAAGGATTACTCGAAAAAATCCATAAAGATGAAGATTTTATTGCTCATCCTCCTTCATATTATGAGCATCGTAGTTTGCCTCAAGAAATTGGACTTTATGGTGTGTTTGGTGGGGGTTGGATTACAGGTTCTGTAGAAGAAGGCTATATTTTGTTAGATGAGAGTTCAGGAAGTTTTGGACATGTGCCACTTGCTATTAGACAAAAAGCTGCAGATGCATTAGCTAAGAAATTCAATGAGTTGAATGTAGCTGATGATTTAGAAGCAAAAATTG
>Ga0222637_1000432_pt1 | contig 19128 bp, 19 predicted proteins | sample AntAcemetagen143_FD_181149 | JGI IMG/M metagenome (GOLD analysis project Ga0222637, IMG submission 181149) | Saline water microbial communities from Ace Lake, Antarctica - #143 | ecosystem: Environmental > Aquatic > Non-marine Saline and Alkaline > Saline | place: Antarctica: Ace Lake...
CTTTAATTAAATTGTTGCTCATCATACTTACTCTGACTAATTCCGAAGAAGCATACAATAACCAGTCAGCAATTTCAATTTTTACCCGAATTTCCCCCGGACGAATATCATAATTTTCTAACAAAAAATCTTCATTAGTTTCGTTAATCCAAGCATCAAAAAACAAAGTTGTCTTGATAGAATTGATAAATTCGTCATATTCTAAGTCAAAAGCAGAAGGTTCATCTTGCAATAATTTATCATAATTCTTAACCAGTTCTTCCTGAATTCTTTCTTGTTCTTTAGCTCTAACTCTCAGTAACGGACGCATTTCTAATGTATGCGAGATGGTTTGTAAAATAGAAAAACTATCTTTTTCCTCGTTAAATCGCTGTAAACAATCCAATAAATGTCTCGCTGTTAATGGATCTAAATACAATTCAGAAACTCTTTTCCCCAACAAAGTTGCTTTTAATTTTCTAATTTCTTGATTATCTTTATTTAAATCTTTAGCGATAACAAAATCGTCTTGAATCCTATCTGCACCAGAAATAGTTACAAATTTCCATTCATCTAATAACGCTAACATTTTGTCCATGATCATTTCTAATTTCTTGAAATCTCGGAATTGAGATGCCCAGAATGTTTTTGAGAAAAATTCTTTCATGTTTTTCTCATCAGTAATTATCCCTGAAGCGATTAATGAAAGTAAATATGTCCTTAACACCGGTTCAACTGCTAATTTGGAATAGATCTCTTCCGGTTCGCCTAAAATATAGCGGTCGTAAATCTCTTCTTTATCTTTTTCATCTTTTGCGATCATTATCGCTTCTCCAAAAGATTCAAATTCTGGCCTACCTGCTCTGCCTGCCATTTGCATATATTCTAAAACCGGAATCCAATCCATCCCCCATTTACCTGAGAATCGTTTTAATGATTTGATGATAACTCGATAAGCAGGTAAACTCATCCCAGCTGCTAAAGTTGGCGTGCAACAGATAACTTTTATCTTTCCTGATCTAAACTCATCTTCAATCAAATCTTTTTGTTTCTGTACTAAACCAGCGTGATGAAAAGCGATTCCTTTTCTAACACAACGTGATAATCTCCGACATTGTTTTGTTGATGAAGAAGCTGCTTTGAGAACTTCTTGTTCCATATCTGGATGTTGAAAATTAGTTAATTTAGAAATCTCTTCCGCGGTTTTTTCTGCAGAAGCTCTTGATTGAACAAAAACTATTGCTTGCTTGTTTAGTTTAATAGTTTCTACTGCTAATCGCTGAATATCATCCATATTTATTCAGGAGAGAAGCGGATTTATTAAGTTAATGGTAAGAACAATCACATCCCACCAATCAAGTTAGGATGATGCATGTAGGCATAAAAACGAACATGTAAGAATTCCCTTTGCTCAACCGGAATACCAAGCTTAACTAAAAGACTATCAGTAGTTTGATTAACAATCTCATCCATTTCATCAACTGTGAAATCTGTTTCATCTGAATATCCATGATGATACAAAAATTGTTTCCCATGTCCATCCATTTGACTTAAAGAAAAGATGGTTTTTAACTCAGAATCATCGACATACTGATCAACTTTATCTTTCAATAAATCTTTACAAATTTCATGATTATTAAAATATTTATTAAACGCTTTAACACCTTCTTCAGAAGCAGATTTAACATATTCAACTAATTCTTCTAGACTTTGTTTAGATTCAAGAAGCCCTTCATTAAGATTAAGTAAAGCCCTACCTTCTTCAGTGCAAACATAACTAGCAACCACAACTTTAGCAGCATCGATGGCTTTTCCATAAACCATACCTACTTCCATTACTTGCATAATAGGTAACTGATCTAACAAACTTTGATTCATATTGCTGTCTGGCAAAGTTTAGTTTTTAAGTTTTTCTTATTTTTTTAAGAACTTTTTACTTCTTTCTTCCTTTCGGAACTTTGAACACGAACCAATCATCTTTAGTTATCGGATGAAAGTGATCTACTTCATTAATTAAAATACGAGCAGTTGTTTCTTTAACCGCGGCTATTTCTACTCTTACCCCTTCCGATTTCAAATGTCTAACCAACTCAACGTAATCTGAATCTCCAGACATGATAATGATTGAATCCACTTTGGAAGCTAATTGTGTAGCTTTAATCGATAACGGAATGTCAGCAGATTTGTGACAGGGTATAACTGAACCGTAATATTGGTTATGTAATCTTTCAGCAAGTTTGTCAGAAATATTTTTCCCTTCTCTGAAATAAATTAATCGATTCAAACCTCGATTACCTAACAATTTAGGAATCAGTTTGTCAAAATTGATCATTGCGCTAGTATTCTTAGCAATATCATGAATACTTCTTTCGATATTGTTTCCATCACAAAGAATTGCTACAGATTGATTAATTAATAGTTGTGTCATTGTTATCACCCATTTTTTTGTGAATACCAAAAAATTTTAAATTTTTTCAGTACCTTTTTATAATTTTAATATTAAAAGAGAATTCATAAAAGTATTTAAGCGTTATGTTTTAGAAAGTAATATAAATGTTAATTAAGAAATTACTCTTTTTCTTTCTCTTTTTGATATTTTTCGTAATTCTTTTTACACTTATCACAAATAACTGGCTGTCTACTCTCAACTAGAACCCATACGTCTTTACAGACTCTACATTTCTTCTTAAATTGCAATTTTGCCATAGTAAATAAAAGTTGGCTGTTTATATAAGCTTTTGTGTTTTTTATTGATTATAAGTGGTGAATTATTTCATAATAATGTTTTAAACCATCCAGTTCCAATCATATAAACTTTTTCTGAAGTAGCAAGAGCTAAATATTGTTTTCCATTAATTTCCGTGTGTTTAATACTGTCTCCAAAAAGATTATTAGTAAAATCTAATTTTAATAAAGCTTCTCCAGATTTAGGATCAAAAATATATAGCCCCCCTTCATCTGAACCAGCAATTAATTCTTGTTCCCCATCACCATTAAGATCTGTAAGGACAAAATTACTATTAAAATAATCTGCTAGAAACGAATCATCCTCAAATTCCCATCCAAATTTTAATGGTTTATTTCTATTTCCAAAATTTGCACTTAATCCACCTTTCCACCCATAAATAACATCATCAATCCCATCTTGATTTATGTCTCCAACAAATCCCCGATACGCTGGAAACTCTATAGAATTATGATGAAATGCTACTTCTCTAAAAAAATAATCTTTTTCTATCCCTATTATATGTTCAGTTCTAAAAATATTTTCTTTGACACCATCTCCATTAACATCTCCACTTAATAATTCTCCCTGAATTTTATAATTTCCAATTGACCTCACCACCCCATTAGAATTAAATGCTAAAAGATGTTCATCATCATAAGCTATTCCAACAATTTCATCTGATTTTTCATTAGAATTGATAATTGGAGGGATTAAATATTCTAATTCAATATCCTCTCCTAAAGAAACATCTAAATCTAAAATTTTTGTTCCATCTGCTAAAATACCAAAAACAAAATCTTCTAAATTATTAACATCATCTGGAGTTCCAATCTTTTCGATTCCTTTCTTAAAAAAATCGTAATAAATTTCTAAATATGTTTGAGCAGAAATAATTCTTTGTGTTCCATTTTCTAAAAGAACTTCAACTTCTGTGTATCTACCATCCTCAACAAGATTTCCAATTTTATGTTCACCATTTGTAGACGCACTAAAGAACGGCAATTCTGCTTCGTTTTTTTCAAAATTAAGAACACTTGCTGCATAAAATAAAATCAAAGCACGAACTTGATCTTCGTTTTCAATGTAATCTCCTAATAACTCTAAACGACCAGTTTTATCTCGAATGTTCATTCCACAAGAAAGAGGAGTTAAAGTTAGTAGTGAGTAAGGTACAGCTAATGCCTGAACTAATCTAGATTCAGTGTCATCCTCAAACGGGTCAGTAATATTCCAATGACTAGAAAAACCAATTAAATTGTATTCGGTATTATCCCCAATAAAATCAACTAACTCTTTACGAGCTAAATAAAGACTATCTGCAAATTTGCTGACAAACCCAGGTTCAACACGAACAGGAGAAGTACATACTTCTGGTTCTTGACCATCAGCATAAATCCCATTACCTACTTTTGTTCTTATTGAACTACGGCTTTTATTAAATACAGGAGCAGAATATCCATTAGCAAAAATGTCCCAAAGATCATTAAAGCTTACATATTCTTCACCCTTCATTAACTGAAACTCATTTTCAACTCCCACATAAATTATTGGTTCCGCCATTTTTCTAAGATTTTATTTCTCCATTGTAATAAATATCATGAACTACTTTTGAAATAGTTCCCATTGCCCCTGAAGAACCATCTAACTGAAAATGAGAGTGCGGTTTTGCAGAGAGAGTAAAATAGAAAGGCAAATCATTTTCTTGATGATAATTGTTAAGAAGTTTTTTAACTTCTTTCCAATGTTCAGTAACTTCATCAAAATTTAATCCCGCAAACGGGTTTACGCAATCTTTAATACGATTACACATCACTGATAAAACATAATCACGATTAATAACACCAGCATCATGATGGTCTGATCCAGCAAGAGAATCAGTAATATACCCGATTTTATTTCCAACTATCGTTTCTCGAGGCAACGATTGTGCCAAAGGTCCGCCCATTCCTGTTTCCAAAACTTTTTTCATATACTTGCAACTTTTTTTGCTTGCTGCTTTATTTGTATAAATTAATGTTAAAAGTTTGGTTAAATCTTCTGCTGTAATAAGATTGCTCCCATCTGGATTCCAATCAGTAGTAATACGAGGAACACCTGCTGTTAAAAGATGAGCTAACATTGTGTTTGTTGCACCAAGTTCTTGCATTGTTGCGTTAAGATATCCTAACCCAACTTTATCAGCAAGCATGTTGGTGGCTTCATTATCTGAAACTACCATCATATATTCTACCAATTGATTAATAGAAATTGTTTCTCCTTCCGCCATTGTTGTAACGGGATCGTAATATTCCAAAGGAAATTGGTGATCTATAACTAGTTCATCAGATAAACTTAGATTTCCCTCATCTATCTTTTTCATTACAGCAACCATAACTGGAATTTTTATTACTGATGCTGACCAACCTTTATGTCCTTTATCAACATGAAAATCAGGCATTTTACCATGTAAATCGTGAAAACTAACACTAATTATAGCGCCACCTAATGAATCTGAATAACTTTCAATTCTAGAAGTAAGAACATCTTCAATATTTTCTTGATTAGTACCTGCAAAATTATTAGTAAATGATTCATCTCTTTTTTGTTGTAAAAATTTAGAATCAGGATTATACTCAAATGCTTTAGTTCTAGGTTTTGGTTGCCATCTACTACTTGAAGATAAATATTCATAATCAATTGGTTCATCAAAGATAGAATTTAATGATAGAGGTAAAATAAATTTATCAACTAGATCATTTAATCCAATTTCCAATTTCCTGATTAAATATTTTAATGAATCCATTTTAGCTTTTTATTGTAGGTTTTTAAATTTTTAATAGGTATATAGCTTAAAACTAGGTCTTTTTTATAAATGTTACTCTGGAGAAGTAGTATCTTAACTTATATTGGTCACAATCAAAAGCACATTATAGATAATTAACCCAAAGTCAAACAAAAACAATAAATGATTATTTTGGGTTTCTTAACCCAAAGCTTTATAAAACAAAATGGTAATTCACTAATATAATTTAATACATAAGTAAGAGCATAACTCTTTCTGCAAGTATTATTTAATTTGGAGGAAAATATCAAATGGAAGGAACAGTAAAATGGTTCAATGGCCAAAAAGGCTTCGGTTTTGTACAAGGCGAAGACGGAAAAGATTACTTTGTTCATTTTAGCGCAGTACCAGAAGACGTACGACTAAATGAAGGAGATAAAGTAACTTTCGATGTTGTTGAAACAGAAAAAGGCGAACAAGCACAAAACATACAACTAGCATAAGATTTTAAGTTATAATTATTATTATATTTATAATCCTTAAATGCAAAATTTTTTTCTTTTTTTATTTTCTTTTTAATCAATAATTATTTATAATAAAACAAATTATTTTTATTTATGAAACAAATAATCCTCAATACTCTTAAATATAATCTGCAATACCAAGAAGAAGAGAAGGTAGCTATTATTTATCAAGAATTTTCAGATTCTTTTGATTCCGAACTAAAACAATTCTTCAACAACTCTAAAGAAATCTCTGAAGAATTATACAAAGTTTTCAAAGAAAACAATATTGATATAAAACTTCTCTCATACGTTCCAACAGAAGCTAGAAGTGGTGTTGATGCTCCGAAAGAGATCTATGAACAAGCAAATGATAAAGATATAATCTTCATGCCTACAGTATTTTCTTTAACTCATACTGAATTTACGAAGAAACAATGTGAGAGAGGAACAAAAGTAGCTAGTATGCCCAAATTCACTTTACAATGGTTTGAAAAATCTGGGCCAATGGACATTGATCAAGATAAAATTATTGCTCTCTCAAAAGAATACAGCGATAAAATGAAACAATCATCACAAGTTCATATCAAAGCACCAGAAACTGAAATCACCATTGAAATTAACAAAAATATAATCCATGCCAGTACTGGTATAATTCCTAAAGGAGATTGTGGTAATCTTCCAGGAGCAGAAGTTTTTTGTGTTCCTAAAAACGCGAATGGATTTTTTACAATCTTCAAAGATTGGGGCGGCCCTTTTCCTTTAGAACATGATGTTAAGTTTGTAATAGAAAATTGTAAAATCACAAACCTAGTTGGAAAGACTGAAGAAGCAAACAAATACATTGCAAAGAAAGTAAAACATTTAATCTTCGGCGGAGATAATTTCAACGTCTTAGCAGAATTTGGAATCGGCACAAATCCCAATGTAACAAAAGATTCCCTAAAGAAATATGGCTGGTCTGGTTTATTAGCAGAAAAAATATTCGGAACAGTTCACTTCGCTAATGGCAATAGTTTCGGCATGGGCGGCGATAACAATGTTCCCGTGCATCTTGATTGGGTTATAGAAAACGCCAAACTCGAATGGGACTAAATCAAACCAATTCTTTCTTCAACCAATCTTTTCTCCAGTAGAAATAATATGCAATTCCTGCAGAGATCACATTAGAAATCGGATAAGCAACCCAAATCCCTAGTTGTTGCATCCCAACAATTGATGATAAAACGTAACTAATCACAAATACCATAATTGTATTAAACAAAGCTAAAAACATTACCGTTGTAGTTTTTCCAGCTGCTTTTAATGTTCCAAAGATAACCATTTGCATTCCAATAAAACCAAACGTTAACGCCATTATCCTAATAAAGAAAGCAGCTTCTAAAACCAATTCAATTGCGTTCGGAACAAAGAAAGCTGAAATTGGTTTAGCAAAAATAAATAATAAAACTCCTAATCCAGTTAAAGTTAAGAAAGCAATCTTCATTCCCGTTTTAACAATTCTTTCTGCTCTTTCATGTTGCCTAGCTCCTAAATTATTACCAACAATTACGGAAGTGGCAATAGAAAATCCAACTCCGGGAATAATAACAAACATAAATATCCGCATTCCAATTCCAAAAGAAGCGATTGTTAAAGTTCCAAACAATGAAGCTACAAAAGTCATTAAGATCATTCCAAAAGAACGAGAACCCATTTCTAAAGATGACGGTAATCCTAATCTAAATATTTTCTTCACCCAAGAAAACTTCATTTTTAAATCAGACCATCCCAATTTAATACCATAAGTTCCTCTAATCAATATAATAATCCCAATAATAGCTGATAAGTATTCTGTAATCACTGTTGCCAGAGCAACCCCAGAAACTCCCATTGCGGGAATGAATCTCCAACCAAACATTAATACTGGGTCTAAAAAGAAATTCAAGACTACAGTTATAGAAATGATGATTAACGGAACTTTTACTTCTCCCACTCCACGTAAAGATGATTGAAATAAAATGTAAACAAAGATCGCTACGATTGCTAAAAAAGATATTTGTAAATATGAAGTAGCTTGTTGTAAAACAGTTATATCTTTGGTGAGAAGTGATAATAAATAATGTGAAGAAAAATATCCTATAACAGATATAATTACTCCCACAACTAAAATCAAACTTAAACTTTGCCCAACAGTAGATGAAACTTTATCATGATCACCTTTACCATTATATTGTGCAACAAGAATCGATGAAGCTGTTAATAAACCCATTGCTAAAGACATTAAGAAAAATAATATTGGAAAACTTAACGATACTGCTGCTACTGCTTCTACACCTAACCGACCAACCCAAAAGGTATCAATTAACTGATAAACCGTGTGTAAAATATTGGCAAAGATTATCGGCACAGCAACCATTAATAATGATTTAGTGATTGATCCATTGAGTAACTTCTCTCTGTTCATATCAAAAGAATTATGTTAGTGGTTTATAAAATTAGTTGTTTGGAAATTTTAATTATATTTTCTCCCGCTGGATTTTTATTCGTGAATAAGAACCAATATTTCTAGGAAAATTTTTATACATAAAACCGGTTAATTTATCATTAAATTCAAATGCAGTTTCAGTAGCCTCCGAATCAACAGGTATTTTGGAACATTTTGGGTTTTCTTTAACTAGTTCTTCAAGTACATCTGGATGTGTTGATAATCCTGAAGCATCAAATTGTTCACACCCTTTATTTCCTGGAATATAATCAATCCCTGCATTCTTCCAGTCGTCATCAGGTTCACCCAAAACAACATAAGCATACTCCCCTTTATCATTTTGTACTAATCCACAACCATCCACTTCTCCATCTCTATTAGTAGAACGCATTAAGCTTTTACAATATAAACAAACGATAGAATTAATATTAGTAAATGTTGGTTTTTCATCAGCCATTGTTTACCCTTCTACAACCCAGACTCTAACAGTGAACGGTTGCTCTTCAACAACATCTCCAGAATCGTCAACAACAACTTCTTCTTCAACAACATCTGCATAAACATTTACGTTCCATTCTTGAGTAATTGAATCGCGACCATCGGAAATAACAACTTTAACTTTCTTCTTTCCAGGAGAAGTAAATGTTCTTGTAATTGTGTCTGTACCTTTAACTGTCTGCTGTCTTAAACCAAGATTCCATTCATATAACAATTTATCATTATCTAAATCTTTAACCGCAACGTGGAAGACTGTTTTCACACCAGCTTTAACTGTAAGTTCTTCTTCAGGCAAATAATCAATGATCTCTGGCTTTTGATTAACATTCTTAACTACAACTTCAACTGGATGAATTACTTCTAAAGAACCATCAGAAGCAACAAAACTCAAAAATACAGTTTCCTGTTCCTTGTTGAACTTTCTATTCCAAGAAGAATATTTACTAACTAAATTATTCAAAAATCCATCACTCTTCTCAACAACAGTACTATATGCTGGAGTCCAAGTAAATTCACCATCATTAAAAGATGCCCCGAAAGGAATATTATCTAACCTAATTTTAAGTTCATCATTATCAGGATCAGTTGCTGAAACCCAGAAACTAAACTCTTCACCCTCGTTAACAACATGTTTGTCTTTCTTAATCTTTAAAGTAGGTTCACGATTATTTTTCTTAACTGTTAAATAAACTGTTTCAGTACTACTTAGTTTACCATCAGTAGCAGTAAGTGTAATTGGATAAATATCTTGATCATCATAATCAGTAGTCCATTCACCTGACCTTTTGTTTAACGGCCAACCATAATAAACTTTAACCTTATCACCGTCTGGATCAACTGCTTCAACATTAAAATCAACAGCTTCTAATTCTGTAATCATTGTAAACAACCAATTTAACTTCGTTAGATGTACATAATTCTTTTCCACAAGCAGTTATTGTAAACGGAACAGTTTTTTTCTTCAAGAAATAATGTTCTAACTTTAACGAACTAAGTAAATTACTAAGAAAACCACCATTCCTTTTAATGTAATCATAACTTGGTGTCCAAGAAAAGACATTATCTTTTTGATCAAATTCAAAAACTTCTGGGAAGCCAGCAAAACTAACTTCGATTTTATCATTATCAGGATCAGAAACATCAATCTCCCATAATAATTCTTCATTTTCATTAACATAAATTTTTTCAGGAATATTCAATACTGGCGCTAAATCAACATCAACAATATTAATTTCAACATCTTCTTTAACACTAAATTCACCATCTGAAGCAACAATTTCTAAAACATACTTCCCGGCATCATTAAAATTAGTTTGCCATTCACCCTCAGAATCAAGTGGAGATTCAAATGAATAAGATAATACTTCGCCATCTAAATCAACATCTGGTAAATCTAAATAAACCATTTCTCCTTCTTTAAAAGTTACTGGTAAAACAGTCAAAATTGGTTTTCGATTAACATTCTCAATATTTATGGTCCATTCTTTTTCTGTGCTTAAAGTGCCATCAGAAACAACTAATTCTAACAAATGTTCACCTGCAGAATTATAATCTAAATAATAATCGCCGGAATTTTCTTCTCCAACAATTTCACCATCAAATTTCCAGACAAAAGATAATTCTTCTTTATCACCATCAACAGCTTCAACATAAAATTCTAAATCCTCATCTTCTTCAAAATCAACAATTGTTCCGTCTGAAAAAGTACTAATTATTTCTGGAGCCTGATTAGTATTTAATACAGAAACTTTAACTCTGAATTTTTCAACAAATTCTCCGTCACTACTTTCAAACACAGTTACAAAACTTCCTTCATTATTATAATCAGGTGTCCACTCCCCATTATTATCAAATGGAGCGTTAAACTTAAAATTGATTGGATCATTATCAGGATCATTAACCAGTTTCTTTAAATCAATAGTTTGAGTTTCTTTGATAGAAATTTTATTCTCAGATAAGATAGGGGGTTGATTTTTATTATCTACAATAACTTTAACTTGCTGTTTAACCTGATTAACACCATCAGAAGCAGTAATCTCGAAATCATGTTCACCAGCATCATCATAATCAGTTTGCCATTCGCCTTTATCATCTAACGGCGGAGAGTAATAATAAACAATCTTATCATTATCTAAATCAGTTGCTTCTGCTTTAACTTTAACTAAATCAGTTTCTTGAACATGAAAAGTTTTTACAGCTGCAAAAGAAGTATTAACTAACAAAAATAGAGTCATCAGTCCAATCAGAACTAAAATTATTTTTTTATTGTTCATTTTATTCCTACCATTCAAATAAAAAAAGATAAAAAAAAATTAATTTAAATCCAACGAGATGTCAGTAATCACTGGTGGCATGTTTATGTCTTCAACAGTTACAGTAACTTTCTTGGTAACTTTATTTTTACCATCATCAGCAACAATTGTAATTACATAAACTCCATGGTCAGTATAACCAGTTTCCCATACTCCATCATTACCTACAGGGTCAGAGATAGTTAAAATGATTTTATCTTCATCTAAATCTGTAATTGCTGGATTTAATTCAACAACTTCTCCTTCTTTAATAGTAACGTCTTCTAAGCCAGAGACAATAGGTAATTCATTAACATCATTAATAGTTAGTTTGAATACTTTCTCAGTATCTAATTCACCATCACTAGCAACTACTTTAATACTATACTCGCCAGCAGAAGTGTGGTCAGATACAAAAGTTCCAGACTTTAAAGGTTCTGAGATTGATACTGAAACTGCATCGCCATTAGGATCAGCAACTTTAGGTTCGAAATTAATTTGTTCACCCTCACTAACAGTAATGTCTTTAATTCCACCAATAGTTGGTGGTACATTAACTCTTCCAACAACAATTTTAACTTTCTTTTCTGTTGTTAGTTTTCCATCAGTTGCAGTTAAAGTAACTACGTACTCACCAGCATCACCATAATTAGTTTGCCACTCACCTTGTTTGTTTAAAGGTTTAGTGAAAGCATAAGTAACAACATCTTTGTCAGGGTCGCTAACTTTAACATTAAGTTTTACTAATTCATTTTCTTTAACATTAATAACTTCTAAATCTCCTTCATTAACATCAACATTTTCAACTTCTTCAGTTAAATCTGGAAGAATAATATCTTCAACTTCAGCTAAATCTTCTCCCGCTAAATCTTCTTCTAAATTCAATTGCTCTTCAATATTAGCAATCTCATCTATTAAGCTTAAATCTTCCTCAGTAACATCATCTGCTGGAACATCATACGCTTTATAATCTAAACATCCTACTAAAAAAACAACCATAACTAAAACTGTTAAACTCACCATAACTTTTTTTATCATTTTCTAATTCCCCCTCTTAAAGACTGCAACAAATATGAGCCTCTTTTCTCAATTGAGTATTCTAGAATGATAACTCGTATTTAAAGATTTATACACAGGAAAGTATATTGTGCAGGAATGATGTTATGAGAATAATAAAAAGAAATTAAAAATAGGAAATAATTCTTAAAGAGTTGACTCTAATCCATTCTGACTACTTTCTGGAGTTTTATTAAATTTAGGACATTTAAAGACTTTATAATCTACTCCTGCTGCTTTTGCATGCTCATCAATAATATGTTGATCTAAATCATATTGAATCCACCCAGTATGATGATTATTTGAATAAATATCAACAAGATTTCCTCTTTTAATAATCGCTTTACCATTTTCAACTTCAACTTGAGCATACTTATCTTCTTTTTGTGTTCTAACCGAAAGTATTTGGTGAACATTATATTGCATTATTAATCTTGGTTCTCCCATTTTTTCTGTATATACCATCATACCTTCTGAAGATTCTACAAAATCTCCTTCAATTAAACAAGAAAGTTCTTCTTTTGATTCTAATTTTTGTATTTCCATATTTTCTAATTCAGTTTTCATTTTTTAATCCTCCCTCTTACACCTCTAGAATAAAAAAGTGGCCCCGCCGAGACTTTCATTCTCAATTAAGAGATTTTGAACTCGGGACTTCACGATTATCAGTCGTGCGCTCTACCAAGCTAAGCCACGGGGCCGTAATCAAGCAAAATCTACTCTTCTTTAAAAAGATTACGGCTGTTCTTAGAAAATCGATTCGTTACTTCTATTATTTCACCATTCTTCAAAAACTTCTTCACTTCCATTAGGATGAATATAAACCACCTTACTTTGGCTCAAATCAATGCGACTAAAAGTTACATTTGCTAGATCTCTATTATCAAATTTATAAGTAGCACCTACAGTTGATTCCGGTATATGTACTTCACCTTTTTTCTGTCCTAAAAAAGTAAAGGTACAATCTTTAGATCCAATACCAACATGTGAACCAATCTTTCCTCTGAAGATATATTGACAATGTTTTGAATCATTTCCTGTATCATAACCACAATCACCATGAATATCAAAAATGGTACGTTGTGAATTGTTTCCCACACAATTGCCTATATTCCCATAAATATTTACTTTTAAAATTTTATTTGCATCAATATTTCTAAGAAGCATGGGAAGCCCAGATATTGGTTTTAAGTTTTGCACATCAAAATTAAATTCCTGTTGTTTAAAATCATGTAAACCTAATAACATTAGTCTACTGATAAAAAATCCAGTATTTTTAGTATATCCTAGATGGTCTTCATAAATAGCTGTCATTTGTAAAAATCTATTTATCTCTTCCGGATTCAATAATTCTTGAGTCCTAAGTAAAGATGAATTATATTTTTCAATTCGATTAACATACCAATAATTTAAATTTGCTCCAGCAGCTTTATCTAAAAATTCAGCATATTGATTAAGTAATGATTTAAACTTATTCTCTCCAACAACTTCTACACCACTTTCATTTTCAACTTGAGCAGTGTGTTCACTAAGAGAATCTTCCAATGATCGCTTCTTCAATGCTGTATTCATGAATAATCCCTCACTACTTCTTCTCTTCCATTAGGATGAATATAAACCACTATATTTCCAGGATCAACTTTATCAAAAATCTCATCAGCTAAATCTCTATTATCAAATTTATAAGTAGCACCCATATCTGAACTAAATACTGGTAATTCACATTTTTTCTGTCCTAAAAAAGTAAACGTGCCATTTTCAGCTATTAAACCAACATTCATGCCAACTTTTCCCCTAAAAATGTATTGACAATGTTTCGAACCCTTTCCTGCTTCATTACCGACATCACCATGAATATCAAAAATAGTATATTGTGAATCAGCTCCCACACAATGATCAACATCACCATAAATATTTACTTTTAAAGGTTTATTGGCAGACATACTTTTGAGAAGCATAGGAAGCCCAGATAATAGTTCTAAGTTTTCTACATTAAGGTCAAATTCTTGTCGTTTAGAATGATGTAAATCTAATGACATTAGTCTACTGATAAAAATTCCAGTGTTCCCAATATATAGTGGATGGTCTTCATAAATAGTTGTCATTTGTAAAAATCTATTTATCTCTTCCGGATTCAATAATTCTTGTATCTTAAGTAAAAGAGGATTATATATTTCAATTTGATCTTCATACCAATAAGGGAAAGCCACCCCAGAAATTTTATCTAAAAATTCACCATATTGATTAAGTAATAATTTAAACTTATTCTCACCAACAACTTCTACTCTACTTTCACTTTCAACCTGAGCAGTGTGAACACTAAGCGACTCTTCCAATGACTTCTTCTTCAATGCTGTATTCATTTAGAATAGCCCCTCACAACTTCTTCTTTACCATTAGAATGAATATATACTATTCTATTTCCGCTACAAACTTCATCTAATAAAATGTTTAATGTTTTTTTATTCGGAGTTTTGAATGTATTCGAAAGCAGGTGATTAGAATAAGATCTAGAATGATCTTCTCCATTTAAAACAAAGGTACACCTTTCTGAATCATGTCCTATTTGAATACCAGAATTACCATTAATTATAAATTTAGAATTTTTAGCCCCCATCCCGCATAGGCTTCTTACATTTCCATTGATAATAAAAACTCCGTCTTCAACATCTTGAAAAGGTTCGTAACCTAAATCACCAACAACATTTACTTTAATTTGTTTTCTTTCCTTTCCTTTCAGAAAATATCCAAATTGATCAATTGGATTTAAACCGCTAGTGTTAAAATTAAATGTCCTGTGTCCTTTGTGATAGCTATTTCTAATAAGCCTACTAATTAAAAATCCAGTATTTGGATTGTATAAATCCATATTTTCATAACAAACACATAGTTGTAAAAATTTATTTATGTTTTTTGGAGTTAAAGTCTCTGTTATCTTCCAAGTAGCAATTGCATGTTTTTCATTGAAATCCTCATCATTTATAACAGAAGGAAACTTTGTTTTTAAGAACCGCTCACCTTTTCTTAATAGTTTTTTAAATTCACCTTCACCAACAACTTCTACCCTACTCTCATCTTCAACTTGAGCAGTGTGACCACTAAGAGATTCTTCCAATGACTTCTTCTTCAGTGCAGTATTCATTCTGAATAATCCCTCACCAATTCTTCTGTACCGTCTGCTTTGATAAAAACTGCTTTATTATCTGATCCAAGTTTTATTCCATATCTTGGAATCAACATTTTCTTTAACAAATCTTCATCAGCAGTTTTGAAGATACTGCCATCAATGTTATATCCAAGATTTTGGAAATCTCCTTCAATCCTAACGATTGAATCAGACATTTGCTCAAATGCGTCAGAACCCATATTTCCTCGAGCATATATCTCTAAATTTTTAACATTAGCACAAAAATAGTTATCAGCATTTCCTTCAAAATTAATCCTACATTTCTTAGCACCCCAAGCAAAGTCAGAACCAACATTTCCCACTACATTAATAACTAAAGGATAACCAAGATCTCTGTCTCTTAATTCTAAACAAACGTCATCTAAAGGAGGTAAGTCAACAAGATCTATCCGGTAATTATTATGTCCTGCAATAAACGCATTATCAATTAATTTAGTGATAAAATATCCCAGATAGATTTTATAATCCTCATTATCTTTTAAATGTGAAGTTGCCTGTAAAAAAGCATTTAGTTCATGATTACTTAAAACATAAGGTATTCCTTGAAAGTATTTTTCATCTAATTCAAAAGGCACATCTTCAGGAATATCTCTTTCTAAAAACTTTTCAAAGTTCTGAAGAACTTCAACAAGAACATTCTCACCAACAGTCTTAATTCCACTTTCACTTTCAATAACGCCGCTATTGTGATTACTAAGAGATTCTTCCAATGACTTCTTCTTTAATGCTGTATTCATTTTCCCACCACCAAAAGTTCTTTATGTCCATCAGGATGAACAAAATAAATATTGTTATACTTAAGAGCTTCAGCATGTATTGCAGTATATTTCTTTCTAATAATTTCAAACGATTCTCTATCTGAAATTAAAACAGTAGACCCTTTCTCATTAACAAGATGAATGTTTTCAACCCTACTTTTTAAATCAAATAAACAATTAGATGAACAAAAACCAGTCATCACACCAACATTTCCACTAACATAAAATTCAGAATTATTAGCACGATCCCCACAATAATAATTTGTATCACCATCTAAATAAAATTTAACATCATTTGAACTAACACCTAAGTGGGTTCCAACATCTCCTTTGACTCTGACAGATAAAGGTTGTTCCTGAGATCCACTCAAAAAAGCACCCATCGCTGATAAAGGTCTTAGATTCTGAACATTCAAATCAAATAATGAATTGCCATCATTATAAGATGTTTGTATTAACCCACTCAAAAATATAGAAGTATTTAACAAATAATAAGAATGGTCTTCATTAGTAATAGTTGATTGTAAAAAAGTATTAATCTCAGCAGGACTTAAAACAGTCTTAATTTGATCTCTAATTCTAACCCAAGCATTTACATCAAGATCACCATCTGTAATAAAATTTCTATCAAGAAATTCTCTATACTGATCAAGAACACCACCAAACTTACCCTCTCCAACAGTTTCAACTCTTCTCTCACTTTCAATAGTACCGCTAGTGTGACCACTAAGAGATTCTTCCAATGACTTCTTCTTCAATGCTGTATTCATTTCTCAACCTCCAAACGTTCTCTACTATTATCAGGATGAACAAAATAAATTTTATTATCTTTAAGAATTCCAGCATATCTTGTTTGGGTATATGTCTCACTAATTCTTTCAAACGATTCTTTATCTGAGATTAAAATAGTAGATCCATTCGCATTAGTAAGATGAAGTCCATCAACCTTACCACGCAAATCAAATAAACAATCAGATGAACCAAAACCAGCCATGCGAGAAACATTTCCACTAACATAAAATTTAAAATTACAAGCCACAGAGCCACAATATTTATCTGCATTACCATCTAAATAAAACTTAACACCACCAGACTGGACACCAAAATAACCAGCTACATTTCCTTTTACTCTAACAGAATAAGGAATGTCTCTAGTTTTACATAAAAATGCTCCAACGCCTTCTAAAGGTTTCAACCCTTGAACATTTAAATCAAAAGATGAATTATCATAATTATAAGACGCTTGGATTAACCCACTCAGAAACAAAGAAGTATTTCTACAATAATTAAAATGACTTTCATTGATAACGGTTAACTGTAAAAAAGCATTAATTTCTTCAGAACTTAAAACTGTTCTAATTTGAGCAAAAGTTATATCTCTTGCTTTATAATTAAACCCATTAGAATTAAAATCTTTCTCCAGAAATTCTTTATACTGATCAAGAACATCCCCTAATTCATTCCCACCAACAACTTCTACAGCCCTAGAACTATCTACCTGAGTAGTATGTCTTTCTAGGATAGTCTTCAGACTAGATCCTTTCTTCAAATGGTTGTGGGTCATAATTATTCTCCTCAAAATCCTTGAGGTCTAATCTCTCTCATTCTGTGAACATATTCTCTTACAAGAGGGTGATCAATAGTATCGGTTTTTAACAAATCATTAGCTCTTGCTTTTTGATCTTCTGTTAAACTACCATCATTTTTCAAAGCTACAACTAACAAATCAACATCCTGTTTTACTCTGGCATAATTTGATTCTATTTTTTCAACCAACTTTCTTGAAAAGTGCATTTCTTTAGGTTCTCCAAATAAACCTGCTCTATTCTTGTCTTCCCAGTCACCTTTAAAGTCTGTTGTGAACTCAACTCTGTGACCTAAAACATGTGGAGCCATAGCTTCAATAAATTCTTTACCAACTTCACTTGCACCAGTTAAATATGCTAAAGCTTTTGAATAATCTTTCATAGCTCTTATCGCTCTTGGAGAACATCCGTTCTCAACAAAAGTACTAGCTAAAGCCTGTGCATGGTTAGAAGTATCAGTTTTATCATTACTTCTTTTCCGACCAAAAAGATGTGTATTATTTAATTCACTATTAATCATTTGAGTTAAAACTTTTGCTTCTGTACTTAATGGAATATCTCTTATCCGAGCCATAACTTCTCTTTTCAAATCATTACCAAAAACAGTAGCTCCAACTTCTCCAGTCTCTAATTTCTGAGCATAAGACAATCTTGCATTTTCTATTTTTCCAAATTTATCTTTGATATCAATAGATTGATCATTAACAATTCCCATAATCCTTTCAGTCAAAGAAGTGTCCCATAATTCATCTCTAATATTATCTTGAGCGTTTTCAATATCATCATCGTAAAGTGCCCCAATATATCCAATTTCTATGTGTGCACCAAACCTATCTCTTAAAGGTGGAATCATAATATGATTACCATCATCTGGATGGTTTGCAGTAGAAATAAACGGTGTTTTCCCTGAATAAAAAGTTGAGTTTAAATAATTAAATCTACCAGTTTCTAAAGCGTTTAAAAGTTCGTCCTGATTACCTCCAGGTAAACGATTAATCTCGTCAATTATTCTTACCGGTAAATAAGCACTTAATAACCAAATAACTGATTCTTCTTTAGACAACTTAGAAAAGTCAGGTCTAGCAATCATCGTTTCATAAGTTTGATCGGGATGACCTTGAATCTGTGCAGCTTCATATAAATCGAATGGAAACCCACTCATTACTGAACTAACAACCTTAGCAGCAGTAGTTTTAGCGAAACCAGGTTCACCAACTAATAAAGGATTCTGATCCATGATATATGATAAAGCTAACAAAGTTGTATTCCAATGTGGAACTTCTACATCCCCGCCGATTCTTTTAGTTTCTGGGT
>Ga0222637_1000435_pt1 | contig 18936 bp, 14 predicted proteins | sample AntAcemetagen143_FD_181149 | JGI IMG/M metagenome (GOLD analysis project Ga0222637, IMG submission 181149) | Saline water microbial communities from Ace Lake, Antarctica - #143 | ecosystem: Environmental > Aquatic > Non-marine Saline and Alkaline > Saline | place: Antarctica: Ace Lake...
TCTTTATATTTCTTTGCCAAAGCAATATATGAAGAAATCAGTTTGGTCAAGGCCTCCCATAATTCCAAGGCCGAACTAAAGGCATAGAGTTTGACGTCAAAAGCGACCTGGTCATTCCGTGAGCGTAAAGTATGGAGTTTTAACGCCAGTTTTCCGATGCGTTTTTCGAGCATATTTTGAACAGCTGAATGTATATCTTCTTCATCGGGATCAGGTGAGAATTTACCGTCTTTGATCTCAATCATTAGTGTATGTAAAGCTTCCAGTAAGTTTGAGGACTCAGAATTATCCAATAAATTTGCGCGATGTAAAGCACGAACATGTAAAATAGAGTGTAAAACATCATATTCAGCCAGAACGACATCATAATGGATAGATCTTGAAAAAACTTCAAAATCCGGATCGATGGGCTTTGTAAAACGTCCGCCCCATAATTTCTTTGCCATGTTTATCTCCTAAATATTTTATAGGAAAGTAATAAAAATATTAATTTTTACCTAATGAAGAAAGCACTGAGCGCTGTGCACTGTGAATAATAGATAATAAGCCTCAGTGCTCACACTCCCAGAGCTCAGAGCTACTAACTGTTAGTTTATGGCTTCCGGCTTCTTACTTCTCTAAAAAGGGCATAGCAAAAAGATCAATGAATGCTTCGGCATTTTCGCGGACATATTCATCTTCATTGCCATAAGTTGCCATGCTCATTCTATACATAGAGTAGGGGGTTTCACGTGAAGTTACGATCAAGTTACCCTTGTACATCTTCATGGTAACGGTACCGGTGACTTTCTCTTGAGTTTTATCAACAAAAGCCGCCATACTTTCACGTAAACGTGTATACCATAAACCCTGATAGAGCATTTGTGAATATTTAAGCGCGACAATTTCTTTAAAAGCTAAGGTTTCCCGATCAAGAACAATGGATTCAAGGTCCTTATGAGCCTGAATAAGTGTCCATCCTGCGGGAGCTTCATATATTTCACGGGATTTGATACCAACGATACGATCTTCGATCATATCGGTGCGGCCAATACCATGTTTACCTGCAACTTCATTCAATTCTTCAGTAATATCAAGAAATGACATTTTCTTACCATTTAATGCGACAGGGATACCTTTTTCAAATTCAATACTTACGAATTCGGCTTCATCCGGTGTATCTTCTATCCTTCTACACATAACATATGAATCATCAGGTGTTGCATTGGCAAGATCTTCCAAAGCACCGCATTCAACAGCAATACCCCAGATATTCTGATCAATACTGTATATTTTTTCTTTTGTGAGCTTAATTGGAAGTTTCTTCTTTTCAGCATATTCAATTTCCGATTCACGTGATGAGAGTTCCCAATAACGAAGAGGGGCAACGATCTTCAAGTCGGGATCAAGCATTTTAACCGTTACATCAAGACGAACCTGATCATTACCTTTAGCAGAACAACCATGTCCAACCGTATTTACACCTTCTTCGTGTGCACAATCCACAAGATATTTTGCGATCAAAGGACGTCCGTAAGCTGTTGCGAGTAGGTACTTGTTCTCATAAACCAAGTTAGCTTTTAAACCGGGTATAAGGAAATCTTGGGCTAATTCTTCTCGGAGATCTTTTACAATAACTTTAGATGCACCCGTCTCAATTCCTCGTATCTTGAGGTCTTCAGGTGAAAATTCGCTTCCGAGATTAGCGGAAAAACAAATCACTTCATCGTAACCGTTATCTTTCAGCCAGGGAATGGCACAGGTGGTGTCTAAACCGCCGCTGTATGCCAAAATAATTTTTTTCTTGCCCATTTTTTGCTCCTTGTTTGACGTGGGAGATAATTTATGTTATAAAATATTAAAAATCAAACAAATTGCGCATAATAATTGATAATAATTTGTCAAATATTAAATATGCTAATGATAATTTGGTAATAAATAAAATAAACGCAAAATGGTAAGAATGCAGAGACAAGGCAATGCCTTGTCTCTGCTATTGCATTAATTTGATCGTTGGGTATTAATTCTTCCTGATATATAGACCACAATGCTAAATATTAAACCCGGATAAAAGGGTTCAATGTTTAAAGGATAATGGCCAAATACTTTTCCTGCAAGAAACCACATTCCCGTAATAAAAACTGAGCCCAGCATTAGGGTGATAACTGCATTTGAAGATATTGGTTTTTTAAATAAAACTGATAAGGTAGGTATAAGTAATGAAGGGATCACCAATGTGCCGATTAGATACCATATGGAGATAACGGATGGAATTGTCAGGACAATGAACATGGCGACAAAACCTGTCACCACATAACCGATCCGCACATTTCTACGCACATGGTTCGGATAGTAATGAGAGAGAATATCATAACCGACCGTTTGAGCCGAAATGAAAATATATGAATCCAATGTGGACATGACCGTGGCCAAGAGTCCGGTTAAAAAGAGCCCGAGCAATCCAATAGGCAATACAAGTTCAGCTATTAACGGATATGCATAAAGTGCTTGAATATCAGGGAGTAAGGCGCGAGCATATAAGCCGGTTATGACGGTCAGAGCATCAAATATCATCCAAAATACAATGCTGAGCAGGATGCCGTTGCGGGCAGTTTTAGCAGATCTTGCAGCAGCACATCTCTGATGAAATCCCGGGTCAACCAGTGTCCATAATGCAATAAAGAACCAGGAAATAATATAGGTAGCAGGCAGACCTCCGGTGAGTGTCAAATGATCTTGCGGAAGATGGATCGGCTGAAAATACTCTGCAATCGGATATTGTTTTAAAAGGAATACCAAAAGTATGATGAATCCGGCAAACATAAGTAAGAATTGCAGTACATCGGATTGTACAACGCTTTTAAATCCCTTTTTGTATAGATAGATGGCTGATATGATAAATATGATCAAAGCTGACAATACTGATGAAAGTCCGGTGATCATCGATATGATGATCCCGGCTATCAACAAATAGGGTGCCGGTGATGTCATTAAAAATACAAAAAATCCACTGATAAATGAGGGTGTTTTACCATAACCTTGCGAAATAAGTTCAGGGATACTGACTGCCTGAGTTTTCCTGATCTTTCCTGCAATAAAGAATGCATATATCAGAGCGAAAATATAATACGGAAAGCCCATCACAAACCAATTTGATAAACCATATTGATAAGTAAACTCTCCTACACCTAAAATTCCGCCATACCAGGTAGATACTAAAGTCATAACAAATAAAGGAAGTGTCAATCGACGACCCGATAGGAGAAAATCCTCATTTTTCGTCTGTTTTTTCTTCCGTAAAAACCCGATCAGGAATAAGGCAATGAAATATATTCCAATAATAATAATATCAAGAGGATTTAATTGTATGGTCATATCTTCAATTCGGTCATAAAGAGTATGGAACCTGTCCGGAAGCGTATCATAAGATCTTTTGAACTAAAAGCATTACTTAAGCCCCTGGACCCTTTATGCAAAGTATCATTTTCTAAAGGAAATTTAGCATTCTCAATGGTCAATTCATCGGCAGTATAAATGGCAAGCAGTGAGAAACGTTGACCTCTTTTCCCCTTAAAACCGTATTCACCGGGTTTAAGGAACTTCATATATTCTTCATTCGTGATGATCTCGATATTCAAAAGGTTGGAGTATGAGGAAAATATAGCAAAATTGATCAGGGCATGATCGATCCTTTTACCATCGGCACCGAAGATACGAATGTCCCTTAAATCATGTTCAATACAATAATCAAGAGCTTTTTCAAGATCATTCGTTTCAATATTACGTGAATGGATAATCTTTATATCTTTGTTTTCCGGAATGATGGAGATCGAATCCATATCACCGATTAAAATAGCGGGTTCGATCTGATACTTTTTTAGGTAATCGTAGGCACCATCTGCAGAAATGAGTAGATCGTCAGAAGTAGTAAAATGTTTGATCAGCTTTTTTGACGGGGGGGTCCCATTTAAAAAAACACATGTTTTAATGGATCTGTCCATGTTCTTTCAACTTCTTTTTAAGTTTACGCATATTGACAGTGAGCTTCATTTTTTGTCTAATCTTTCTTACTTTTTTGCGATAATCACGTGAGTAGAAATAGCGTTTGGCATCTGCGCTAATGGGAGCTATCATCGTAGAAGGTCGCCAATTGACGGCCCGATGATTACGAGCATGCTGTAATGCTCCATATTCGTCAGCCCAACTTAAAGTATAGTGACTGTAATGTGGTAATTTTTGATATTTGATGACTTGCATAAAGGCTTCTACTTTCGGATCAAGAAAGTGAAAAGCCCGTGAAAAGAATATAGCTGTATGCAGATAATTGGGAGAGTTAATCAAACCATGAGTATTGGCTTTTTTTGCGAGATGAAAAAGAATTTGCAGCATGTGCATGCCGATTCCCAGGCCGGGAGCTTTTTGTCCGGGTAATGGCGGCTTATTTCGACTGAATTGCTTGTAAGGATTTTGCATCATTAGCCATTCAACGTGTAAGAATTCCAGATTAATAGAACGACTTTTATCCAGAGGTAGCTTAAGATTCTTTCGCTGAAGAACCAGCTCAATAAGTTTATGCTTGATCCCGTCCCGTTCGGATAATAATATAAATCGATGCACGTAAGGGTCATTCATATTTATATGCCAACTTACATTGGGAATACCCTTATCCTCAAAATATGCTTTTACGCCATAACGTTCGAACATACCTTCAATAATAGAAGTTGAATAAACTCCAAGAAATAGATTTTTTTTGTGGTTGAAAACACCATCATTGACAATATCCGATTCACTCAAGGTAAAATCACGAGTGGACTGGAATTGATGAGTAGCCATCCGGCGAAATGCCTGATCGTACTTTTTTTGGTATCTTTTTACCATTTTTCCCTAATTATTTTTCTCTTGAGAACAAGGTTACACCTTGTGCGTCTGTTATTCTTCGCGTGATCATATCTTTGGGTTTATAATTTTCCTTTGGGAAGATCACGATCTTGTTACATGCTGTTCGCCCACGCATTTCTTCCGAACTTTTTTTACTGCGTGTTTCAACAAGTATCTCAACATCTTTACCGATCATCTGGCTTAAACGTTCCAATGTATGTGCTTTTTGCATTTTGATCAATTCAGTCAGTCGTGCTGATTTATCAAGTTCCGAGACATTATCTTTCATATTCCAGGCCTTTGTGTAGGGTCTTGGTGAGTATTTGAAGGTGTAGGCATTGTCGTATTTAATATATTCCATGACCTTCAATGTCTCGCGAAAATCCGCATCGCTTTCACCCGGGAAGCCCACAATGATATCCGTTGTAATTCCCATATCCGGAACATGCTTACGTATCATATCCACAAGTTTGAGGTAATGTTCCTGAGTATATGTGCGATTCATGGCTTTTAGAACGGCATCCGAACCGGCTTGAAGCGGTAAATGAATATGATTTGCGATCAAAGGTTTATATTCGGCATGTATACGCATTAATTCTTCATCGACATCCTGAGGATGGGGAGAGGTATATCTTAATCGCTTTAATCCATCAACTTTCGTTAAAGCTTCAAGTAATGCCGGGAATTTATCCCCTTCATGATCAAAGGAATTTACATTTTGTCCCAGAAGTGTGATCTCGACAAAGCCCTCATCCACACTGCGTTTTGCTTCATCAACAATGCTTTCGATACTGCGGCTTCGTTCCCGTCCTCGAGTATAGGGTACTATGCAATATGAGCAAAACTTATTGCAACCCCGCATAATGGATATCCAGGCATTGACACCTTCTTTGCGTGCGGGAAAAAGTCCGTCGTAGACCTCAAATTTAGAAAGTTTCGTATCAATGACATGAGCTTCTTCGGCTCCAAGATGTTTTAAAATATCGCGATAAGAATCAGGTCCAAGTATCAAGTTGACATAAGGCTTTGTATCTATTAATTCTTTTTTTAGATTTTGCGCCATACAACCAACAACACCCAATTTGAGATCGGGATTTTTATCTTTCAAATGTTTCAGTTCACCCAAACGCGAATGTATCTTAAGTTCGGCATTATCGCGAACCGAACACGTATTCAATAGAATAATATCAGCTTCTTCAGCCGAGTCGCATAAAATGTAATTGTGCGATTGCAGTATCCCCGCAAGGATCTCTGAATCGTATTCATTCATTTGGCAACCGTATGTCTCAATATAAAAACGCTTTTTCATTGAATGAAATATAGGTAAATAAGGCAAAAGTAAAAAGGCAAAAGTAAAAAGTGTGGAGTGAATATCAAATAGTTTCAATTAAAGGAGCGGGTTATACCTATTCTCACTTGTCTAAAAAAAACAAAATTCAAATTAGCATAAGATACTGATCAAATTTTACTTATTTCAGCATCACAATTTCGACAATTTCGGACTGCTCGCCGCTCGAACAATGAAGAAAATACTTTCCGGACGGATACTTATCTAAATTGAGCGTAACAGTATGTTCACCTTCTGATACATACGCCTCGATTATATTCATTATTTTCCTTCCGGAAAGATCTCGTAATTCCATATTGATATTAGTGGTTTTATTTACCTGCAGCTTGATAACGCAGACGGGATTAAAAGGGTTAGGGTAGGGTAATCCCAGACTGAATGGTTTTAATTCAATAGGGGGGCTTCTTTTAGTGCATACAAGCGTATCCAGAAATGACTCACTACCCGAATAATCAATATTTGAAAGAATATAGGTATATTTGATCTCCGCAAACACATCTTCATCCATAAATAAATAGCTATTCGGTATAGATGTTGTTCCTTTACCTTCAATAGAAGCGATATGCGATCCATTACGATAAAGATGATAATGACTATTCTCGCTCTCGGATTCACTTTGCCAACGTAATAAAATTCTATTTTCAAGCAATTTGGCATAGAAATTACTTAAGACCACAGGTGATCCAAGTTCGGATATTTCTTGATCTGTATTCAATTCACCGGGTGTAGCTCGACCATACAACCATTCACTTCCCGGCATACCCAAAAGATAAAGTGCACTTGAATCGCTACCATGACCTGTTTCATAAACACCAATATCGGGAAATTCTATTCCAAGTGCCGGATCGTTTGCTCCTATGAAACTGCCTTCATATGCTATTATGTCACAAAGCGTATCTTTAAATACCAGGATCATACCTTCCATATCATTTTGGATGCCTCGTTGATACCAGGTGTAGAATTGGAAGGGACCTATTCGTTCCCCGATCTCAAATTCATCGATGGTGTCAAGACAATAAGGCCGTCCATCGTGACCATTGTACATGTACAGCGCAAGATCACCAAGATACCAACCCTCAGGTGATTCGACCACCACTTCTACGAACTCGTTAACATCTGTCCCATCATTGTCATAATGGATCTCATTGATCCAGGCATGAGGAACAGCCATCGCAAACCCGACATAAAATATCAGGCATAAAAGAAAAAGTTTCTTTTCCATATCGTCCTCCTCGTTGCAGGTAAATTATGCAAATTTGGAGGGCTTGTCATTAGTTAAATTTGAGGTGTGAGCCAGGTCACATTTTGAGTGTGGGAGTTCGGGGTTCGGAGTGATGGAGTGATGGAGTGATAGAGTGATAGAGTGATAGAGTGATAGAGTGATGGAGTGATAGAGTGATGGAGTGATGGATAGTGTATGTACCGTCAAAACATAGGTAACACTTTACCTTCAATACATAGGTAACACTTTTTGGTTAAAAGTTCCACAAAAATATATCAAGTTCACAGATTTGCTCCATGTAATTGTAAAGCATGATTATTGGGGACAAACTGTTTTAATTCCAGATCCAGTTCCCCGAGTTGTTCATCACAAAAATAGACACTAGCCGTCATATCTTCATCTTTAATTCCGATCAAATAGCCGGTTAAGGTACCCGAGATGGTATATTTATTCCCCTCGTATCCAATCTGTCCATGACGGGTTACCCGTCTTACTTGAAGATCTTTAGGATAGATAATGTCTTTTGAAGGAAGTAAATATTTTCGTTCAGATTTCTGATATAATTCACAAGGAAACTTCATATCAATTCCCTCGTGAGGTCTTTGTTCATTGTATTCTATCTTAAACAAATTTAGTGCAGCTGAGTATTCTTTTAAGCTTAATCTTGGTCCTTTTTGGATGATTTGTTTCATATCTTTATGCATCCGTTCATGCTTCCCATTTTGATATGGTTTCCCGGGCTCGATGCGATGGATATGAATTCCCAGGCTCATTAGCCAGTTACTTAAACGCGTAATTCCACGAGGTGACAGACCGTGTGCAAACGGTGACCCGTTATCGCTTTTAATTATTTTGGGAAGGCCATATTTTTTAAATAGCTCGATAAACACTGACATAACATGATCTGTATTGCTTTGGGCTAAAGGTAAACAATATAAAATATAACGGCTATATTGATCTACCACTGTAAAGGGTTCACATTTACCTCCACCTCTACCCAACCAGTGACCCTTGAAATCAATCGTCCAGATGTCATTGGCCTTTTTGGCTTCCAAAATAATAGCATCATGCGCCAAAGAATTTATTTTCCTTTTCTTTCGCTTTTGGGTGTAACCGGATTTACTTAATATCCGTTCGACACTGGATAAGGATAAATCTTTTTTATGAGCTCGATTATATAATTCACATATTTTCTTTGGACCAAAATGAGGAAATGTTTGCTTCAATTTGATCACGTTGCACAGCTCATCTTCTGTTAATTGTTTTGAATGACAATGCGGACGGCGTGACATATCCGCTAAGGCGGGATAACCTCCTTCCATAAATCGCTGTCGCCATTTATAGCCTGTCTTCGTACTTACTCCATAACTCTCACAGAGATACTGAAAGCTATTACTGCCTTCCAGATACTCCTTGATAAATGCTTCTCGGGCATCCATTACTGCTTGCTCCTTCCACGGCATAAATATATCTCCATTTATTTATACCGTTAAGTTCGTAACTGTTACCCATGTTTTGAAGGGCTTTTGTTACCTATGTATTGAAGTCGTACCCCCGCCGAATCCGCCAGCTGGCAAATGAACGCAGTGGAGAGATCTATTTATGAGACAGGATTATTAAAATAACAACAAGTATTTGTTTCTCACAGTTATTCATACCTAACTCACAACAATACCAACAAAAAACGAGTAAAACTCGTAAGACAAGTATGGTTTTATAGCGAATAAGTTATGCTAACACATGTGCCTGTTTGAATAATAGGGAAAGGTCAGGTGGACCATATAAATTCCAGGCTGAAATGTAATTAAGAACAGGGCGTAATTAAATGAAACTTTGTAATACTTGTGGAAATGGAATAAGTGATACGCAATCCATATGTCCATATTGTCATTCCAAACAACGTACAATAAAACCTAAACCAGAAAAAATTGTTACATTAAATCTTGAAAAAGGAATGCCCCTGGCACATGAAGCTCTAAATAAATTAGATGCAGAAATTAGAAAATATTCGAGTTTAGGTGTAAAAGTAATAAAGGTCATTCACGGTTGGGGCTCCTCCGGTACCGGTGGTAAAATACGTGAATTGGTAATTAAACGTTTAAGAACTAAAAAACAAAATGGGACTATCAAGCATTTCTATAATTGTGAAATATTTTCTAAAAACACAGATGAATTTCAAATTTTACTTTCTTTATGTCCTGAATTGAGCGAACATTTTAAAAAGGATAGAAACAATAAGGGGGTATCCTATATCATATTATAGTGACCTTCCCCCTAAAATTTGGACAGTTTGATCTAATAAAAGCCCGCTCGAAAGAGTGGGCTTCTTTATAACCACACCATTAATGGCAGTAATTCCATATCTATTCACAACAATACCAATAGGGAAGAGGCGAAACTGGCTAGATAATTACACTTATATTGCGAAAAGCCACCTGGGAGGGTGGCTAATAATTGCTTGTAAATCAATATGAGACTACCTAAATTAAGTCATAGTTAAATAATATTGTCTTGATGGAAATTTGAAAAAGAGATTTGTCTAATAAACTTTGAAGATATGCAATTGCATGAATTTAATTTCTGATTATTGTTAATATCTTCAATATGAGGATGAAGGCAGAAAATGAAAGAACAAACACTATTCAAATTTATTACAGTGCTATTGCTACTTATCGGTACAAACAGTCTTTGGGCGCAAGGAGAACAATTCCAATTCCAAATAACCGTACCTGACAGTGATCTCACCTTTGCCATTCCCACTTCAGGGGGCAATGGCGACAAAGCTTATAGCTGGGATATCAGCTGGGGCGATGACGTAGATTCTCTTGGCGTTACCGGCATATCTGCCAGCTCTTCTGCCGGTATTTCGCATACTTATAGCGCTACCGGTACTTACACCATTACCATCACGCCTAACAGCAGTACTGATGCTTGGCTGGCGGCATTTGGCTTTTGGAATAACACCAATGGTGCTAATGTGAAAGTCAATAAAGTGAAGGTATCATTTATTCTATCGGAATTTACTCCGTTGATGACCCGAACTGCTGTGCAAATTAACAGTAATACAGCGCCCGATTACGAATGGGCACGTACTTTCTATGATTGTAAAAAGCTCACCTGTTCGGGTCCCGGCTTTAGCAGTGGCTGGGCGGGCATCACTACAGTAGGGAATTATTTTGCATATTCTATGTTTCAAAATTGTTCCAGTTATGCCTTTGCGATGAATGAGGTCTTTAACCTGCCTGAAAGCATCACCACGGCGGGGGATTTTTTTGCAGTTCTTATGTTCGGCTATTGTTCCGGCGGTACCTTTACGATGAATGAGATATTTAACCTGCCAGAAGGCATCACCATAGTGGGGAATAATTTTGCATCTGCAATGTTCAGAGGTTGTTCCGGCAATGCCTTTACGATGAATGAGGTATTTAACCTGCCAGAAGGCATCACCACGGCGGGGGATTCTTTTGCATCTGCAATATTCAGAGGTTGTTCCGGCAATGTCTTTACGATGAATGAGGTATTTAACCTGCCAGAAGGCATCACCACGGCGGGGAATTCTTTTGCATTTTCTATGTTCGAAGGTTGTTCCGGCGGTGCTTTTACGATGAATGAAGTATTTAACCTGCCTACAGAGATCACATTAGTGAGGCATAATTTTGCATACCATATGTTCGCAGGTTGTTCTGGCGATGCCTTTACGATGAATGAGGTATTTAATTTTCCTAAAGGCATCACCTCGGTGGGGCAATGTTTCGCAACTGATATGTTCTACAATTGTTCCGGTGATGCGTTTAAGGTAAATGAATTATTTCAGTTTCAGCAAAACGCCTACGGTCAAACGATAGTTGGATTACCCTTAGCATACTTTGAAACATTCTATGGCGTCACAAATGCACAGGATAGAACCGCGCAATCCATTATCGGAAACCTCACGGAACCAACAATCAAGATGTATACCTTTACGCGTGCCAACGGCTTTAGCGATCGTGAGTACATTGCTGTCAACTGGGGTGGAGACGGACTTTCGTCTGTAACCCCCACGGATATGATTACAAACTTTGAAGTAAGCGAGGCTTATCCTAATCCTTTTAATCCGAATACGACCATCGATTATCAGTTGCCGGACAGCCGGGTGGTCAGCGCAAATGTCTATGGTCTCAATGGCGAGAAAGTCAGAACCCTCTTCAAAAGCCAACAAGATGCGGGCTACTACAGTGTTCAGTTTAATGCTGACGATCTTCCCAGCGGGATGTACATCTGTCGTATAAGTGCAGGAACTGATGTTAAAACGCTGAAGCTTTTACTATTAAAATAGCTCCCAAATCCCCATAAATAATGGCCAAAACGCTAACAGCAACAAATTTCAAAACACCGGTCAGTTTTTGGTCACCTTGCCTTGTAACTTATTGAATATCAGATGTGAACCGAGTACTGAAAATCCCTGTGTCGCTGGTTCGATTCCGGCCGGAGCCACCATTTAAAGACCTGTAATAACAATGACTTACAGGTCTTTTTACTTAGAGGGTGTAAAACATGTAGTTTAAACTTTGATTACCGTTTAAACAAAATAAGTTACACCGCCTTTTTTGATTCATATTATTCTTGACTTATGTTAATATTATAAATATCTTAATAAAGAAAATATAATTAATGGATTAACAACGGCGTATTCTGTCAAAACCCTTAAGGTGGTTTATGAAAAATATCGCAAAACAATATCTACTTGTCTTGCTTGTTGCTTTATTGTTAAACATTATAAATGCTGAAGAATGGGAGCCCATCACACCTGTATTTGATCCTGCTGGAGATTCTAATTTACATCTTGGCACATTTGTAAATGAGAATACCGGCTGGGCAGTGTCAAAGTGTGGTCGAATATGGAAAACAAATAACGGCGGACATAATTGGTTCATGCAAAAAGACAGTATGGGTAATGTTTTTGCTGATTTGGATTTTTTGGATTTACAGTGTGGCTGGTTATCTTGTTATCTTCAATATCCTGAGGTACAATCAATTTTACTTCGAACCACGAATGGCGGCAATTCATGGGATACAATCCCCTTACCAGATACAGCAATCGCAGGTCCATTTCAAATTGCTTTTTTTGACACCCTGGAAGGATATGCAGCCGGATGGAATAACGAATTTTATTATACAAATAACGCTGGTACTACATGGCAGAATTTAACAGAAGCAAAAAACTTGTTTGGATTCATTTTCGACATATTCTTATTAGATAACCTTAATGGTTGGGCAGTTGGTGAAGCTTATGGAGCATATGATATTGGAACAATAATTAGTACTGAAGGTGGAAAAAGTAATTGGGAAATAAATTCGCCCATGACATATTTGTTGAAATCGGTCCATTTCAATAATTTAACACTTGGTTGTGCTGTTGGATATAACATATACATGTATGGTGTGATAATGCTCACCAGGGATGGTGGTAAAACATGGATAGATAAAATAATTGATTCACCGGTATTAAACGATGTAGTTTACATCAATGATAGCACTGCATGGACAATTGGAGACTCTGGATATATTTGGAATTCTCAAGATTCAGGAAATACATGGATTCAAGTAGAGTCCAATACTGAAGAGAATTTGAATCGAATTGTATTTGTCAACAACAATAGAGTCGGATATATATTTGGAGATAACAGTACAATTTTGAAATACACATACGATATGTCTTCAATTGATGATAATAGAATTCCTTCAAGTTTTACTTTATATCAAAACTACCCAAATCCTTTTAATCCCACAACTACCATCGGTTATGGATTGAGTCAAGTTTCTGATGTTAGTATTTCAATTTATGATATTGTTGGAAGAAAATTAAGAGAGTGGATATTTGGTGATCAGACTAGTGGATGGTATGAAGTTGTTTGGGATGGACAGGATAAATATGGTAGAGAGGTTTCTACCGGTCTTTATATATACATGATGAAGGCGGATGGTTTTTTTGATACTAAGAAAATGATGTTTTTAAAGTAATCTATCCAGTTCTAAACCACTGTAAAACAACACTATATCTCAGCAAAAAAACTACCGGTCAGTTTTTGGTCACCTTGACTTGTAACCTATTGATTATCAGCAGTGAACAGAGTACTGAAAATCCCTGTGTGTTTGTGTAAATACAATTAATATCAAATCAAGCATTAATATTAAGTGAGAATCACATTTATAGAGAGATCCCGGATCCATGCTTCGCCATGGCAAGCAAGTCCGGGATGACGCGTTAATCTTTTTTTTGTTGAATGCAAAAAACTGATTTATATCTGTGATACTTCTCACATTTTACGTTTCATCACTTTCAAGATGCAGTTTAACTCATATAGTGTTTGAAGTTTACATCTTGATAAACTAAATTAATTCAAGATTCATCTAATAATTGAGGATTAAAATGACACAAGAAACGGCGATTAAGGTTTTTCAACAAAAGCAGGTGCGTAGTAATTGGAATGCTGATGAAGAAAAATGGTATTTTTCTGTTGTAGACGTTGTAGGAATATTATCAAGCAGTAAAGATCCTCAGGCATATTGGCGTAAGCTAAAACAACGTTTAAAGCAAGAAGGAAATGAAACCGTGACAAATTGTCACGGTTTGAAATTGCTATCAGCAGATGGTAAAATGAGACTTAGCGATGTCGCCGATACTGAGCAATTATTTCGTTTAATACAATCTGTACCTTCGCCCAATGCAGAGCCATTTAAACAGTGGTTAGCCAAAGTTGCCCGAGAGAGGATCGATGAGATCGAAGATCCTGAAAAGGGAATTAATCGAATGATGGAAACTTATATCCGAAAAGGCTATTCTAAAGAGTGGATCAACCAACGATTAAAAACCATTGAGTTCAGAAAAGAACTTACAGATGAATGGGAAGAAAGAGGCATGAAAAAAGGTAAAGAATATGCAATTCTTACCGATGAGATTACAAGAGCTTGGAGTGGTTTTTCAACGAAAGAATACAAGGCTTTAAAAGACCTCAAAAAGGAAAGCCTCAGGGATAATATGAATAATTTAGAATTGGTGTTGAATATGCTGGCAGAAGTAACAACAACTGAAATATCTAAAGAAAAGAAGCCACAAACATTTAATAAAAATAAAACAGTCGCTAAACAAGGCGGTACGATTGCCGGTAATACAAGAAAAGAAATTGAAAGCAAGACTGGAAAATCTGTTTTATCATCAAAAAATATTAATCAACTGAAGACTTAAAATTATCATTAAGCCTTAATATTCTGTTAAGAATCGCATTTACAGAGAGATCCCGGATCCAGTCCGGAATGACGCGTTATGTTTGTTTCTTATCTGTTTAATTTGCGCAATCTGTGGTTATTTTAAAACAAATCATCTCATGAATAGATCTTTCGCCCCGATATTTCGGGGCTCAGGATGACACACCTTTGCCGATGCTTTTGGGTTCCGGAATAACTATCGTTATATATTTTTTGGCTTTGTATTCTTCGTGTTTTCTTCATTCTTTTTCGACCATCCGGCAGATCCTCTCTACGTTCGGACGCCAGCCGAAAGGTCTTACTTCTTATGACTTATGTTTTACGTCTTACGTTTCACGCTTTTAACTTTATTGTTTTAAGTCTTGCGCTATTTGTGTATTTTAATCCATGTTTGGTATCAAAAAAATACATCGTTATGTATTCAAGGAACATGTGTTTCCCTTCCTGGGAGCTCTTTTTGTTTTTTCTTTTATATTTTTAGTCCAATATCTTATTTCGCAGATCGATAAACTGGTTGGGAAAGACCTTGGTTTTATGGTCATTTCCGAGTTCATGATTTTGAGTCTGGCACCGATATTTGCCGAAGTGGTCCCGGTTGCGGTTTTTATTGCGGTCCTGATGGCCTTTGGTCGCTTCGCTGAGGATAATGAGATCACGGCCTGGCGGGCATCGGGGATCAATTTTGGGCGTATTTTGGTTTCCTCAATATTATTTGCTACCATTATTGCTGCAGCAATGCTTTTTTACAATAATAGTATCTTACCGGATGCCAATCACAAATATAAATTGTTACGTCAGGATATTGCTTACAAACATCCGGATATCAATTTTGACGCCGGTTATTTTTTGGATGATATTCCTGATTATCGCATACTGATACGCGAAAAACATGATGATAAACTTTATGATATTCTTGTTTATCATGATGCCGATAATGTTCAGGAAACGATATGGGCCAAAAGCGGAAAGCTTGAGATTTTGGGTGATAAAGTTATCCTTAGTCTTGAAGAAGGAGAGTATCACGAATTTCTACAGGATAGATCTAAGGAATACCGCCGTTCAAGCTTCGATAAATATCGAATGGTTGTTGCAGTACAAAATTTGGAACTGCGGCGAAGAGATTCAAAATTTCGCAGTGATAGAGAGATGTCCATCAAAGATATGGTCAAGAAAGTGAAAGAGTATAGGAGTCTTCAGGGAAAATCTGAACTGAATATACTTAAAAATCTTGCAGTAGCCGGTTTTGATACCAGCGGTGTGGTACCGCAAGAAGGTTTACGTATAGTCGATCTCGCCATTAAGGATGTTAAAGATTCCTCTGCCATGGAGGGCTTAAATAAAAAAGAAAAGAAAGCACTTCGTGAACGTTTGCGTGGACTGGAAAACACCAAAATGCGAGTGCGATCGTTCCGGAATATGGAGCGGAGATATCGTCAAGCGGAAAGTAAATATCTAGTTGAAATGCATAAAAAGGTCGCCATGCCGATATCCGCGATCATTTTCGTATTGATCGGCGCCCCTCTGGGCATGATTGTTCGTCGAGGCGGATTGGGAACCTCAGGTTTTATCAGTCTGGCATTTTTCCTTATTTATTGGGGTATTCTTATGACGGGTGAACGACTTGCGGATCGTCTAATGATGGCTCCGTGGTTGGCTATGTGGGGTGGGAATATTATATTTGCTATCTTGGGGATGATCCTGGTGCACTATGCTATTCGTGAGCATATCACCATGCGACTTCCAAGATGGTTTGAAAAACTTATGGAAAAATTTAAAAAAAAGAAGTAAAAGGACACTTATGTTACCCTATACATTAATTGAAAAAAAGCAAAATGGTCAAGAATTAAATAAAGATGAGATCCGCTTTCTAATTGATGGTTATGTTAAGAAAGAAATACCCGAATATCAAATGGCAGCTTTTTTAATGGCTGTTTATTTTAAAGGAATGGCACCGGAAGAGCTCAATTCCTACATTGATGTCATTCTCAATAGTGGTAAACGCGTCAATTTTAATAATTCAAAAACCTATTATGCCGATAAACACAGTACGGGCGGTGTAGGGGATAAGATTTCCCTCATTCTGGCACCTCTTGCCATGGCAAGCGGTAGGCTTAAAGTGCCTATGATCTCAGGACGTGGTCTGGGTCATTCCGGCGGGACACTTGATAAACTGGAAAGCATCCCCGGCTTTTCCACACAAATGTCATTGGATGATTTTAAAAAACAAACCGATCGCATTGGCTGCGCTTTGATCGGTCAAACAGCCGACCTCTGTCCTGCCGATAAGATGCTTTATGCTTTAAGAGATGTTACGGCAACGGTAAGATCTATCCCCTTGATCTGCGGTTCCATTCTCAGCAAGAAGATCGCCGAAGGTATTGATGGATTGGTTCTGGATGTAAAAACCGGCAACGGCGCATTTATCAGCAAATATGAAGAGACCCGACATTTGGCGGAGCAGCTGAAATATTTTGGGGAAGCTTACGGCTTGTCTGTGCGTCCCGTGATCAGCGATATGAACCAACCGCTTGGGGATAAGATAGGCAATTGGCTTGAAGTTGAGGAATCTTTGGATGTACTGAAAGGTAAAGGTCCTGCTGATGTAAGGGAATTATCATTGGTATTGACCGGTCAGATGCTGGCTATGGCTGATCCGAAACGTTCGGAAAGCGATATTCGTAAGGAGCTGGAAGTATTACTTGATAATGGGGCAGCTTATGATGCTTTCCTTAAAATAGCTGAAGTACAGGGTGCGGACATAAAATATTTAGAAAATCCGAAGCTTTATCCCGTTGCAAAGCACGTAATTGAGGTCAAATCCGACCGTAAAGGGACAATATCGGGTATAGACACATATCAACTAGGCCTAGATTCGATCGTGCTGGGAGCGGGCAGAAAATCCTTAAGTGATATAATAGATCCCAAAGCGGGATTGATCGTTCATAAACATCTTGGCGATAAGGTTGAAAAGGGTGAGGCATTGATCTCTTTACATACCGATGATCCAAAAGCTGCCGAAGAGTTAAAAAAATCCATTTCAAGTCGCTTTGATATAAGTAAAAATGATTTTACCCTGAAAGGTGAACTTTATGAAATACTTTAAATATCTCCTTTTCATAGCCTTCTTCTCCCTTGCATTTGCTGAAGAAGATCCGATGGGTAATATGACCATTGAATATGGTTCGCATGATATGCTGCAAAAAGAAAGTGCATTTACACAAGCCAACTATGTCCCCATTGATTATTATGAAAATGTCATCGTTTACGTGCAAGAAGCCAATCTCCTCGCCAAGAATGGAAAAGTAGCGGAAGCGATCGGTAAATTTCATATAGCTTTGGAAGGCGATTCAACTTATGTCTTTGCTTTAAATGGTTTAGGAAATGCTTATTTAAAATACAATGATTGGGAAAAAGCGGAATTTTACTTTCGTCGTGCCATGAAATTCGGACCAACTTATGCTTTTCCATATAATAATCTTGCCAATCTGTTCGTATTGCAGAATAAAAACGATGAAGCGCTCCCGTTATTACTGGCAGCATTAAAATATGACCCGAACAGTGCTTATATCAATTACAATATCGGAAATATATACCTGTCAAAAGAAAAGTATGCTGTTGCTAGAACCTATTTTAAAAAAGCAATAAAATTTGACAAAAACCTATGTAATGCACGCTACAATCTTGCCATTACCAACTGGCGAATGCATAATGAAGCAAGCGCTATACAGGAATACGAAGCTCTTGTTGCTCAATGCCCCGGTCACAGTAAGGGTGTTCTAAACCTTGCAGCCTATTATATCGATAGCAGACAAATTGAAAAGGCTTTAATGCTCTATAAACAAGCTGTTGTGATCAATCCCGATACAAAGGTCTATTTGGCACTGGGAAACGCTTATCATAATGCCGGTTATACCCAGAAAGAGATAGATGCCTACAAATCGGCCATTGAGATCGACAGTACGAATATTGAGGCCAAATATTACCTTGCCTTATCGTATTTTGAGCAAGGTATGACCTTTTCCTCAAAAGAACTCATTGATGAAGTATTGGAAATTAATCCCGATCATCCTGAAGCATTGGAATTGAAGAAAAAGATCAATCTTTAGGAAGGTGTAGGGTAAGAAGGTGTAATGGTGCATAGGTGTAGAGGTGCAGAGGCGAAACATCCATAATCCACCAGCCGCCAGTATCAACCTTTCGTCATTCTGAAGATACTGCCGGTGTCCCGATACTTCGAGATTCAGAATCTCTGTGTTGTTTCGAT
>Ga0222637_1000438_pt1 | contig 18886 bp, 30 predicted proteins | sample AntAcemetagen143_FD_181149 | JGI IMG/M metagenome (GOLD analysis project Ga0222637, IMG submission 181149) | Saline water microbial communities from Ace Lake, Antarctica - #143 | ecosystem: Environmental > Aquatic > Non-marine Saline and Alkaline > Saline | place: Antarctica: Ace Lake...
GGAACCTTCAAGGGGAAGATTGCCCCCTGGCCCATCAAAAAGAACCTACTCCGTGGGGGGTGGCCATTCATGTTTTTTTCTCAATCTGATTGACGAAACAGACTCGCTTCAGATCAGCCTTGCTGAACCATTTTGCCTTCGGTTCCCATTGTGTACCGTGTTCAACTGTCTGAAACGATACGATTGTCATCGGTGTCTGTGTTGCCAGGCCAAGCCACAAGCCACAATTATTGCCTGTGAAATGATGCCCCGCCTTGTTAATGATTCCGGCCCAAGTCATCAAGTCCTCGGTGACAATGATATACCTGATACGCCGATTGTTGCGCCGCCGGCTAATATCTCCCACTTCGTCCATGAACTTCTGCGCTTTTGTTGCCTGCTCTGGCGTACATCCTACAAGCACAAGATGGCTCTGCTTGTTGTACCGATTGAACACGTCAGCCCAAACCTCTGCTGTAGCTGCTCTATTACCCCTCGTCAATTCAAGTGGCGTGGCTGTAATGATCCCCCTTGCCTTACGTTTGTGCCCCTTGATCAAAGCATCAGCCCGTTTCTGGTTATAAGCCGGGATTGCCAGCGACACCTTGAATGGACGCCATAAGACTCGCTGCTCCCATCCCAAGTCATATAACATCTGCGCTCCAGGGAAGCCTTCCTTCTCTCCAAATGGACAGACACTTGTATCGCCATGCCTGTTACCGAGGAAATGATTGCGGAATGAAATGAACGTGATCGCATGAGCCTTGGTGTCTCCCCCCCTTTTTTTGATCAGGCATGGCAATAAACTTGTCAGATTGACTGAATCAAGTGAGTCGAATTTCCCTGCCTGCAATACGTTCAGCCCACTTGCCGCCATCAAGTCGTTGTAACAAGGGTATTCAGGATCATAGATAACAAGCATGTTGTCAAACCCGACTACTGCTTCAATCTTCTGCAACATGCCAATCATTACGATGATGTCACCGATCCCCATACGGCGTTCAAACTCCGTATCTTCCCATGTATCATGCAACATGCAATACCGCGAAGCGATGTTTTCCCTTGCCCTGGCCAATAACTTTTCAAAGCGCTTCAATGCGACTTTCTTTATATCATCTTTGCAATTCTCTGAAAAGTTGAGGATGATATCACCGTACTTCAGGATTGCCGGGTCAATCTGATAATTGAGGGCAGCAGCGCAATCCAATAATGGCGTTTTTTCGTCAACAGCTTTGTTGATTAACGATAAAAACTGCTTGTAAATAGCATCAATCTTGATCTGTACCCCGCCATGACAGCGGCAATCAAAAACGAATGGCGGCTTGAAAGCATATCTGAAGCGAGGTAATAGCCGCGGATTATGAAATGCCTCCTGCAATGTCTTTCCTGGGCGTTGCAACGGGACTGGATGAACCCACGGTGTCATTTCATCAGATTGAATATCTTTGTTCTCCGTTGTCATGCCAAAATGCTCCTGTATGACTGAGGTTTAATATAGTTCCGTTTAATTCCTGTAGTAATTTTAACGGTCCATCAACTGGCGGCGGAAACACATCCCACCATATATCGTGTAACAGGATGACGCCGTCACGCTTGACATGTCGCTTAACTACGTTCCTATCATGCGCCACGCCTTGATACGAATGATCGCCGTCAATGAATATCACGTCAAATGGCCCGTACTTGATGCATATCTGGTTGAGCGCATCTTCATCATTCGGGTCAATCAACTCCAGTTTGACAAAATCCCGATACTCTGCCGGAATCTCCTCACCTGCCTGATATTCCTTCCCGGGCACTTCGCCGTTTTGTTCCGTCGGCAAGCTATCTGGCTTTGAAATGACATCCACGCTTACCAATTCCCCGCCTGTCGGCAATAACACCTTGGCCATGTTTGCCGTTGTCCTGCCCCTGCATGTGCCTATCTCAAGCACATTAGCCGGCGCTCTATTCAAACACGCCGTGACAATCAGCTTCGTTTCAATCGGGTCAAGCATTTCGTTCGGCGCAATACCATACTTGTCCGGGGTTTCGATGACTGGGAACGATAGGAATTTCATTTTGCCTCCTGTTTTATTGCGTCCCTCATCCAATCAAATCCAAACGGCTTTTGAAATAGACACCCACCATGATGAGCATTAAGAACGATCCCTCGCAACGTGCCGGCCCTCATCTTCTCCTTCAATTCTTCTGGTACTAATCCGTGAATGTCGGTGACTCCTTTATTTTCAACATTCTGGTGGTCGTGCGTCCATGCCATGCCGCCAGGGGCAAGGTTGTCAAGATAACGAAGCATATCAGGCATTCTGTCGGGTGGGTTTGAATCAAAAAACATGAACTCATACATTCCAGACGGGGTGAAATCTTTGCTCGCAATTCGGTGGGCTGTGATATTAACTCCGGGAATCCAACTCATCTTGCCTCTTGCTATCGGCGCCAGAGTCCCGTCGTGTTCAATCGTATCAAATACCCCGCCGCCGTTGTCTGACATAGCGAGTGCGATAAATCTCGATGATATTCCAACATTGGTGCCGGTCTCTAAAACTCGCTTTGGTTTTATACCCCGTATCAGGGCATACATAAACTCGCCATCTTCCACACCAATGCCTACGCTGACCTCTCCGACAGCAGGATCTCGGCCAGGATAATCATAAGCAGTGAAGATGTTGAAGCCTCTTTCAGTTTCTGACACTTTAAGATGGCTGTCCATCGCTAGGATTCTTTCAGTCGGAGTCAGTTTTGAAGCTATCATTTCGTTTCTCCTATTATGTTGTTATCCACATCCGCACCTTCAGGTTGTCATGCTGTCTCCGGTGTTCGGTTTCGCATCATCCCCGCAATAACTATATCCGATAGCCAGCTTCATCTTAAATTCTTTCCGCAAGTTGGACAAAAAGAGAACATAATCACATCCTTGGCAAGTAATTCTTTCTCTGATATTCCTTGCTTACATCTTTTTAGTGCAGATAACTCGCGAGGATTAGCCGCCCATTTTTCAAATACTCGGCCCGGTTTTTTTTCTTCTAACCTATGATCTATTACAAAAATGACATTACTATCATCTGCAATAAAAAAACCAACTATATGATCGCATTTCATCTTATTCCCTCCATCCATTTCTTAACGCGCCAGGCTTCGTGTGACCAATCAAATAAGGTATGTGCCACATCCCAACACCGCTTCGCGTAATGATTCGCCGTATCAAGATCAACAGTCACGCGCCGTATGGTTTGTGCTATATTTTCGGCCGTGTAATCGCACTCGAAGCATGTCTGCTCGGGAATCAGATACCTACCGGCATTTTTATACCGGAAGAATTTCTCGGGAACAATCACTGGCCGGCCGCAGGCTATGGATTGCAATAAACTATGCCCCCATCCTTCTGCTGTCTTGTAATGCCATGTCAACGCCGCGCTTGCATACACAGCAGCTAACTCAGTTTCTATTACTGCCCGGCCATTGCAGTTATCATTGAAATGCCCGTACAATCCCCACTGATAATCCGGCGTTGCCTTTCGTGTGCTTTCCCATAACTTGAACAGATTGACTGACTCATGTTTCCTTGGGATGCCCTCGCAATGTGGGCAGCCATTAAACGCATCGCATCCCCATGTGAAATCAACATCATGTCCCGGCATGTTATTGAGATAGGTATTAACCTTGTGCAATGCTTCTGCCGTTACCGGCACAAAGGTCTTTCCGTATTGGCGGCCCAATTCTTGGCCTGTTAAGATTTTATAGACATCTGCTGGCGCATTCCTGTATGTGGAGCAATCCGTTGATAGTAAATTTGGTATCCATGTTGAATCATAAAAGATATTTTCATTGCCTGCCACGCCGATATACTTCACTCCCGGCTTCGGATGCCCCAACGATTTAAAAACTGCCATTGATTCATGCCTAGTAACAAGGATGATATCCCACTTCGTGTCCAGAAATTCCTGCTTCTCAATCAACCCCCCGCGCGCTCTCCATGCTTCGCCATCCCACTCGCCAATGTTCGCAATCCCATCTTCGTGAAGCTCGTTCCACACACCGCCGGGCGCTACGCCGTGCGTGAAATTATAGTGCGGGAAACGAACTTCGTATCCGAGCCGATCCCCGAGTAGATACCACATGGACCGGGCAAGACCGCCGTGGTGAAAATCTACGAACGCTTTGGTCATCCCAATAACTCCGGTAAATTCGTAACCACCATGACGCCGATCCGTAACCGTTCCAGCCATTGCATTTTATAGATGTAATTGACGGGGTTTTCTGCATTGCATTTCTGCCATAAATTTACGCCATCCTTCCCTTCCGGTAATATGCGCTCCATTACAAAAAACCCTTTGGGATCAGTCAACGACATGAAAGCGTCAAGCTGCAGGTTGTGAAATATCGGCCATGTCAATAAATACCGCTTGGCCTGCTTCGCGATCCGCCATGCCAACTCAGCCGAATGACCAATTTTAATCGCCGTCCCTTGATCGGTCGGGTCGTAATGGACATGCTCGATCGTGGAAATGGATACGACATCCCTTCCTGTGAAATCCATATCATAAGCATCCCTATTCACTGCCAATGGATGTTTTTCGTCAAGGTCAATGACCTGGTGTTTTTCTTCCCGATAATGCGGAAGCGTGGCGCCGATCTCAATGAGATTTGATTTGTCTGGTGTTTTATCAATGAAATACTGGCCGAGCGGGACTTCAATTGTGCGCTCATTATCAATGGCTTGGGATGTCATAGGGTCCAGGTCTGCCGCGACTGACCGATTGTATTCCAGCATGACGTTGCCGACTTGAAATGTTTTGTCATTCATAATTTAATCTCCACAGCAGCCATTGGTTTGAATCTCTAAAAAAGCCTGTACGTTCATATTAACAGGAACACGTAATGGTGAAAGAATATCTCCGTTACCATTGAGCATATCAGAAGCGTCGCTACCACCATCTTCCGGGTAATCCTTGTTGGTAAGAGGATCCCAATTCAGGCTTGGTCCCTTGCGCCCCATGTTTTGCCCATTTTGAAATCGTTTGGATTTACTCAAACTCATTCAAAACCTCTTTCCATTGCGCTTTGATTTTTTCATCCCCAAAATTGTCAATCGCTGATTGGCGGGATATCTTCGACCATTTCATGTCTGGCGGCTTTTCGATCAACTCCCTGACTTCCGATTCAAGCCTGTTGACTGCCTTATCTACCTTTATCCCAGCCAACCCCTCGCCAGCAATCCCAGCGTCATTGTCATATGCAACGACCGGCATACCAGCCATGAGCCCCTGCATCTGGTGCATTAAATACGGTGCCGGAACCGTCCCCAAGCTCAACATGCACCGTGCCTGACTCATTACTACCTTGAGCATATCCCAAGGCAACATGCCCAGTCCGTACGGCATGTCCTGTGTGTCCTGCCCGACAACGTAAATCTTCAGGCCGGTCGCTCTTAATGCTACCAGTATATCCCATCCACACGCATCACCCCTCTTGTGTATGCTATTGCTCATGACCAGACAGGCCGGCCAATTCCCTTGCCATGCGTGATATTCATCTGGCCAATCACAGAAGCGGATCATTGCGACATTCGCCCCCAATAGCCTGTAAATCTCATAATCCTTCTTGCTGTATGCCACGACCTTGACCTTTTTGTTCTCCTGCGTCAACGCCGCCATCTTCGCGTGTTGCGGCATACTACCTTGCCCGAATGCCGTCATTATGACCGGATACCCTTGCTCCGCATACGTCCGGGCAACAGTGGGGAAGTCTGCCGTTTGATGGACTACAATCAGATCCGCATCCTTGTAATCTGAATTATGGTCGGTGACGCCCTTGATTTTCGGGCGTTGATTTGAGCCGATGTCAAACTGGCCGGTGACATCATGTCCAAGTGAAGTCAGCATTTGGGAATTGTCGCGCTCTAAACAGGCATGGCAGCTATGCAGAAATATCTTAAGCATTTAATTCTCCTTTAATATGCGCCCATTATGGCACTTTGTCTATTTATCGGCAAGCATTATTTTAGGCGTTTGTGAAATTGCTGGCGGTTAATGATGATCATTGCGTTTCCATTTCGTTATGCGTTAGTAAATGGAACCTTGAAATATGGCGTCGCTCTCATCATGGCATAATCCCCCGGAGGAGTATTGCCGGAAGTCAAAACAGCAGACGCCGTGATTGTATTGCCTGAAATTGATATGTTCTTAACTGCTGCCCGTTGATAATACCAATCAGCAGAGAAAAAACCTCCACTACCGGACAAATCATCAAGCGTTAAGGCGCAACTGTAATTATTTGAAACAACAGGGGTTGACGCGCCACTGTCTAATTGAATTTGAATGGCGCTCCCAGCAATGCCAAGCGAAACAAAAGAGATATAACCATGCCCAATCGAAATTGAATCTGTTTTACTGTTATCAATTACGATGTTGAATGTTCCGGAACTACCGATAATGCCAGATGCATCAAACGCCGGCCAATTCCTATCATCAGCCGTGAATGGATAAAATACTCCCATCCATACCGGACCGCCCCCGTATGCAACCAATGTGGCAGCGCCGGTTGCGAGTCCGGCATTTTTTAGATTAACCAAGCTCGACAAATAAGGGCGATATTGCAACGCCCCAAACCCCTTCTGCAACTCCTCGAATATCCAAGGCCCGATTGCGTCGCCAATTTGCATCTGTCCGTATGCCGTTCCGCCTGTCAGCGGGGAACGCCGGAAGCCATTGACATTCAATCCTGCCGCCGCGCGCCATGTTTCCAGAGTGAAATATAGGAATGCATCACCGGCAGGATTCAACGGCCCATTCACATGATCAACGAATGATGTGCAATAGGTTTCCATCCAGCCCTGTAACCCAGCCCAGTATGCCGCCGATTGTACGTTCCTATCCTCGGGAACATAGGCTGACTGGCTAATTGCCTGGCGGCGTTCGGAGTATGCAAGCGTAATTTCTGACAGCAAAGTTTGCCACGTCTGACCTGCCGGGGTTGTGAATGGCTGACTCATAATTTATGCCGTTGCACGGACAAAACCCGCGACCCATGCCGACCCGTTCCATGTCAAGACCTGCCATGCTTCAGTACCATCAGGCAATATAGTTGTCGGATCATCCTTGATCTGGTCAATGATGCTTTCGGCTTCCCCATCCGCCCCATCCATATTTGATATTGTCGCCTGAATCTCAATGATGGCCTTCGTGAGCTGCTCGTACTGATACCGCTTGAGCAATAGCGGTGTCGCTGGCGTATTTTCGACAGTATGTATCCACTGGTGAGCCATGCTTGCACCCTATCTAAACTTGAAATTCCAGCCAGATTTGTCCGCAATATTGAAGCTGTGCGTTTTTGCCGTCAACCACCCATTCTAACAAATGCGTCCCGGCTGTGTCGGCCTCGAACGCTGAAAACGCTATCCCGTTACACCTGATCTGCGCTTCCTTGTCGCTCATCCTGACAATCTCAAACCCCTGATTGCATACGCCCAGCTCGCTATCCCAACGCTCGAACAGGACGCCCTTCCATGTCAGCGAGCATACCCCAGCCGAACACGCAATTACCATGCCGGATGGCGGACGTTCGACAGCCAATGGGATATTTTTCCTGTATGTAACCGTGATCTTGCTGAAACTGGGCGATATTGCCGCGGCTGCTATCTCCTGGACCTCGAACCCGTACCCCCAGTTGACCCGGGCCGCCAGTGATCCGTCCGTGTCACTGCCCCCTGACGTGTACAAAACCGTTGGCGTCAGGTCCCAAGCGTCCAGTATTGTCCGCACATCCACCCGCAAACAGATATAAACCCCCGTTATGTCGCGCTGAATGTACCACCCCATGAGATCAGACAGGAATACCTTGCTATCATTGGCATTCCCCGACTCAGGAGCCTCCATATAAGCCTCACCCCACTCATGCAGGCCTCCAATGATGCAACCATCAGTATCACCCACCCCGGCTATTGCAACCCCACCTGATGGATTTGTGGCCTTATACGCCGCTGTCAGCCGTGAAAATGCACCGCCATATGGTGTAGTCCCTACCCCGTCAAGCTCGAAGTCCGAGCCCCAGTTGATTTGATTTGCAACCGTGCCGTTAGCATTACGGCCCCCGGGCGTGTATAGCGGATTAGGATAGTCATCTATCGCCCGTAATACCGTCTTAGCGTCATGCTTGAAGCATTGGAATATCTGCGATACGACCCGCTTGCGATCACCATTGCTGAATGAGTCTGAAATGGCGCCGCTATCCCACGCCTCCAATTTTGAGCCTGATAATCCGCCGATAATCATTGATATACCTCATGCCCATAGAACGCCTTGCATGCTTTCAACCTTATTAAACAATTTGCCCAAAGTTTCTTCAGTAGCAAGCCCTGAATCTTTGAGTTTCGTGAAATCCAAATCTTCCAAGTTGAGTTTTAATTCTAAACCTTCCTGAAGTTTGGATAAGTCTAACTCCGTAAAATCAAGTTCGCTGATGGCCGTCAACGTTTCAGCCAGTGATTGTGCGTCCTGACTGAATGATTTTATGCCAGCAGGAAACAGGCCGGATAAATCAGGTATTTCAATATCTTTTAATCCTGTAGCAAGTTGAGTTACTCCCTGAATAAATCTGCCTATTTCTGACTGATGCAATCGGGGTAACTTGAAATCAGATATCTTTGCCAGGTCCGCCAGCCCTGGAATTGATATAGATAAACCATTCAACCTGCCAGATAATGTCTCTATCGCATCCGCAAATCTGTCAACCTCAAGAACATTCAGTCGTGGTAAAATAAATTTTGTGCTTGCATCTTGCGCTGATGCTGCCAAATCCTTTATCAATCCGGTTGTTTTATCAACCTCTTCGCCAGTCTCAGTCATGCTTTCGCCCATGCTTGTCGCTTTTTTCTTTAATTCTTCCAACACTTTCGCCGCGGCTGGGCCACCGGCCTGTACGACTTCCCATACTTTCTCGGTATTCAATCCGATTTGCTCCATCCACTTCGACATCAATTCGCTTCGCGTAACGACTTTATTAATGTTTTCTGGAGCTTCGCGGCCTAATTGGTCAAACGCATCATTCAGCTTTGCCACATTATCCGCCCTGACAACCTCTATTTCCGATGCTAACTGTTCCATTTCTGAGCGCGTATTCTTCAAGCTGACGCCAGCATCAAAATTCTGCAACGATATTGACATCCGTTCCGTTGCACCTTTAATCTTGTCTGCCACCCCGTCAAAATTGATCATCCTTGCCACGTTTTCAGCCCATTCACCGAACATCGTAACTGTCGGTGCAAGGAAATTGGTAAATGCTTTGGTTATCTCCGGCGCAAGTTCAATTATTTTTTGCTTGACCGTCAACATCGCCAACCGCATATATTTCGGCAATGTATCCATCAAAAACTCAAAGTCGCTGATTAACTGTTCGACCATTGCATCAACATGCCCGCCGATAGTGTTTGATCCGATCTGAACATTCCGCACTACTTGACCGAAAGAAAATGCCGCCAATGCCACCGTCAATACCGCCATTGCCGCTAATACTGGCACCACAAATCCAGATAAGAACGCCGTGCTTGCCTTCAATGCACCGACAATAAACTTTGCGTAAAATGCAATCGCAACAATTTTCAATGCCGCCAATCCCAACAATAATGCCGCCAATGCTCCTACCATTGCAAATATACCCTTAACTGCTGGATCAAGGCTACGGAACCAGTCCCGAATCACACCAGTAATGCTTCTGATGTTTTTTTCCAACTTTCCGAATGCCGCTGTTGTCGCCAGAATCGCCCCGCCCAATCCTTTCTGCAATGCAAAAACCACATCCATCAATGCCGGCCGTAATTTATAAAACAATGAAATGCTCGCAGCATTGATCATTGAGATAAAAATATCCCATTGCCCTGATAATGTCTTAGACTGAACGGCGTACATCCGCTCAACATCGCCAAGCCTGGTTATTTCATCGCCCAATTTCCTGATTGCCACTGACCCTAACGCCAACTGCGCTGCTACTGCCCGGCCACCACGGCGCCCAAACTCGTCCATCACCTGCGAGCCCTTGATCCCTGCCTTCTCTAACCGCTCGATCCCACCTGTCATCCCCTCAATGGCCGGATCCCACCCTTTTAATGCCGCTCCGATGGTCGTATCAGCCTTTTTCATTGCATCCCGCATTGACATCATGGCTTGGCCGAATGATGTGCCTGCCTTTGATCCCAAAAGCCCGACTGTATGAAACGCTGCCAATGTTTCAACCATTTGCTCCGCTTCCATCCCGAATGCCGCGGCTACTGGCGCCGCGTATGCCAAAGCATTGCTCAACCGTTCCATGTTAGCCGGGCTCGCGGCTACTGCGCCGGCGAACAAATCAGCAATGCGAGTAGTCTGATCTGTCTCTAAACGAAATGCCGCCAATGTTTTTGTCAACGCCTCTGTTGTTCCCTTGACTTCATGCTGGGTTGCCCCTGCCAGCTTTAACGATGGCGCAAGCATATCTATCAACCCTTCAGCCGTACTCACGCCTGCCGAACCAAGGGCATATAAAGCATCTGAAGCCTGTGTTGCTGTGAATGTCGTTGTCTTTGCAAAATCCATCGCAGCCGTCCCTACCTTATCAAGTGCATCACCTACCAAGCCGGTTACTGTGGAAACATTTGCCATTTGCTGTTCAAACTGTGCGCCAACACTGATGATACTTTTCAATGCAACCGTAGCCGCACCAATCGGCCCAAACGCCCTGCCCATTGCTACGATTTCACCAGCGACACCGCCGAACGCCATCATCATCGCATTCGTAGCGTTCATAGTCGTTTGACGCAACCCAGACATACCCGACTGGTATGGCCGGGGATTCAAACTTACTACGGCTTGGAGCGTCACAGCCATATTATTTATTCCTTCGTTTCATCATTTCCGCTTCCATCATTTCGATTGTTGCTTTGCCAGGCTTCTTTGATCCCTTGCTTGCTTTTTCCATTTCCTTCGCATCCTCTTGTATGCAAGCCAGCAACCGCAATACCCGCTTGATCGGTGTCGTGAGCCATAAGTCAATGTCGCCCGCTCCTCCATGGTAACAAACCATCAGGGAATGGATTAACCTGACAGCCCACTCTCCGCGTTTTTTTCCGACCCTCCGCCTTTATCGCTTGCCCCTTCAGCCAGCGCATTGACTTCCGTCATCGCCGTACTGATCGTTGCCGTCATCTTCGTCATTTCCTGCATCGTGATTTCGCCGGCCATCTTCAATACCTCCGCCCCAAACTGCTTGCCATCAGCGACTGTCGATCCTATATCCGCATCATTCTGGTGGATCAACACAAACATGGCTTCCGCCAGCTCCGTAACTGATACCGTCGGAACGTACTTACTCCCGCACTTCGGGCATTCAATCGGCACATTATCCCGAATATCATCCATTGACCTGTCATCCTCAAACTGCGCCTTGCACTTCCGACATTCCGGCATTCGTTTTTCAACGAACGGTGATTTGATCTTCTCCAATAATATGACCGACTTCAGCGACAATGGCGGGATCTTCCATTTCCCGATTGTGATTTTTCCCTCGATCAAATCCGCATTCGCTGTCTTTTCATCATGCTTCTTGGTCATCGCTATTCTCCTTTGATTTTTCTTCTACTTGTAATATGCGTCTGATTTCCATGTATGCTTCCGACAGATCAATGTTCTTTAATCCATCCAATAATTTATTGGAAATATCATTGATCTTGTCAGTCGTTATCCACTGAATGACATTCGGATTATGAGGGCTTAACAAAACTATAACCGTCTTGCCAAACTCTGCCATTGTCGGGATATCATTCGCAAGCATCGGCGCGTGAGTAGCCGCATCTGTAACAACGCGCCCTTCTTTATCCCGGGCAATCCGAATCCAAGGGCAATCTATACGCTCCAACAAATCGAATGTCCCTGGCGTAACATCATTGCTCTTAACGTTCCGCAGTTGCGCTATCAGACTCTTTTGCTCCTGCTTCATATCTTTTTTCATCCTCCGAAAGATTTAACGTGGATATGATTTTTAACAGACTCCCGCGCGCGGCAATAAATGCCAACTTGCCATCTTTGCCTGATCGGAACTCCTCGACCCAATCCGAATTGATGCCGTCAAACGCAAACTCTACTGTGCGCTTTTTACCCGATCGGACAATTCTCCAAGGCCCGTTGCTTGATAACAGGCCGCCCTTTGATAACAAATTCGCTGCCAAATCTAAGTCCGTCGTTTTAATTGATGTTTGCATAATGCTTTTCCTTTTTTCTGCTTGTTACTTTCAAAAACCGAATATGATTTGATATGATTGTGAGTTTAACTACCCAGCGAAGGCCACCAGAAGCCATCGAAATCAACGCTTTTCCAATCACCGGATGTCCAGTTATTGGTCGCGGAATTGATGTATATTGAAACATCCAAATCCGACAGCGAGACTGACGTGCCGCTTCCGACTATTCCGCCCGGGGCAGTAGTAGTCAACTCGTCACGATAGGTGTACGTTCCCGTCACCTTGTAACCCTTGTTGAACTGCTCAACAGCCTTTGTCACCGCCTGGCCGCTTTTGGCCTCCACGCTTTCCATCGCTTCGACGATTGACAGATTCTGCATCCAACCCCAAAGGGTGTCAGTCAACCCAAATGTAAGCAGGCTATCTCCTATTCTCATGATTCGTTCCTCCTTCCTTTTTTTAAAGAGATTCCACGTTCTCTTTTACGTTTTCAAAACATCATTTACCTGTACCCCGCGAAGGACGCGCAAGAATCCGCACGTCCAACACAAGCTCATTTACCCGGTCCGTTTCATCCGCCCAAAATGGTATGCCATCGCATACGATATATTCAACTGACAATTCCGTCCCGGCCGCTATTGCCGATGCCGATGCATTCATCTGCGCTTTCAAATCTTCCTGTTGCGCCCATCCCCGTAACGCTCCCATGATCTTGTCACAGACAATCCTGCTCTTATCATCTGCCTGGAACGTCAATGCGCTCAATCTCATCGCTCCATTATACCACCCTGTCATCCTGCCGTATTCCGACATCATCACCGCTTCAATCGTTCCCGCAGGATAATCCGCCTTTACGCTTTTATCCCAGGCCCGGCGCACCCGCGGCGCTGTAGTCAGGGTAGTCAGCAATGTCCATGCTTTGAGCAATTCAAGCCCTGCCAGCTCGACCCTACGCTCAATATCAAGTAATTGGTTCGCACCCATTACATGCCCCCCGTTGTGCCAAACCCTGACTTGTTGATCTGATGCCGATACGCATACTCCAACTGGAATGCCATCTTACGTTCAATGCTACTTGTTGCTTGGTAAAACCATCCTATTCCATACGGCTTCATGTTGCGAATATATGACACGCTGTTTTCAATCATAACTGACGGATTCTGCTTGTTCTTACTACCATCCAAAATCTTGCCTTCCCCTGCATTCGGGTGCTTTGTTGATGCGTTCCTACGCCCTAACGCCAGCAATGCCGGCCACCAGCCAGCCCGAGCCCGGCCGCGTTCCGGGATATGCAACTTCGTTATCGGAGTCAACTGCGCCAGCTTTGTCGCCAACTGACCTGCCAAATCGCGGACATAATCCGTGTTTGTCTTGTTTAATTTGTACCCCAACTGACGGAATTTTTCCAGAAACATAGTCGTGTCCCATGTTACCGTCTTGACTCCGCCGACTGTTGTTGTTGATACTGGCATATTATCACCCGAATTTTTCTGTGTAATCAATTCTGTAATATATGTCAAGTGCCGATCCATGCACCCCGATAACCAATAACGCTTCGCTGTCCACTGTAATCCTATCATCAATTGCCGGGAACGTGGTCCAATCTGACCGTAAGGAATACAGAGATCCCCGATAGCGATCCTGATACCCCGCCGTGGCCACGATCTGCTCCGTTGACAACATCCCCTTGAAACAATTAACGCTTTGCGCATCAAAGGTTATTACCTTCTTGAAATCCTGATCAATGACTGATTCAAAGTCAGATTGTATGTCACTTGCGATTGTCATTTCAAACCCTCTTTGATCATTTTTATCAGGTTCGTTACCGCATTCGTGAAACATCCCCGATGCCCCAAAACCAAGTGGCACCGCCGGCACAGGCAGATCATATTGTTCGTGTCATGCGCCCGTTCCGGCCACCGGCTTTGCATATACACATGATGAACCTCAATATTATTAGTAGCTCCGCACCATTCACATGGAGAATAGACTATGCCCCACTTCGATGTGCTTCCCATTACCGGGTCACCGTACGACAGGACAGCCAGCATCAAACAGACTGCGGCAATGGCCAGCCTCATAGCGGCCCCCCGCAGCCGAACCCGGCAGCTATCAACGCCCTACTCTGCTCCCTGATTCGGCTGCCGCTGATGTTGACGTTGTATTCCACCGGCCAAACGTATTTACCATGTTTCTGTGCCGCGCGCGCTTCCGCAACAACTTCCTCCGGGCTGTGTTCGTCGCCCTTGTTCGGGTCCCAGGAATGCTCGTACATCCATGCGTCAATATCCGGCATTCCACCATCAGGCAGGCGCTGCATGTGCGACAATACATAGCGATCAGGCGCATACTTTTTAATCATTCGCACGAACTCATTATGCCTGGCGCAGTCAAGATTCTCGCTGCTCTCCAGCCCGATGCAATATCCGGGAACATACGGGCGTGTATGGGCTATGAGCAGGGATAAAGCTCGGTCATGCACAGCCATCGGAGCGTTGCGGATATGGGCCGACTCATTCCCATCGCAAAGGAAGCAGGGCCAGAGCGCACCACCAGCTTTCGATACCAGTTTTGCGGTGTCCTCAAGCAAGGTCAACTGCTGCATGTCAGCCGTGCCGCCCCACTCATCCTCAAAGAAACTTACCGGGGCGCGTGGATCACCATTCGACATCAGGGCGATTATTGATGTTCCACCCCCGGCGACAATGGCGTTGCCGCATAACGAGCGATAGGATTGCCCAACATTACGCGCAAAGAATGACCAGCTATCACGCACCTGACCCTTGTAGCCAAAAAACAGGCTCGTCTTTAGTGGAACAGGTAGCGGTGGCGCCGGGATGATACCAGTTGGTGATAAAGATTTACTGTTCATTTCATTTTCCCTTTCAAGCTCTTGGCCAAATCCTTTGCAAACGATTCTATCTCCACGCAAGCCCAACCTTTGCCTAAAAAATGATGGATGGCCGTTCTTTTGAATTTGCATTCAAGAGTTTTTCGCAATGCTTTTTTAATTATTTTTTCCGTTTCTTCCATCCCTTTACATGCCCCCTGATCTGTTCCAATTTAATCACACCAATGCCCGACGCTATCAGCAGCACAGCAGCACCGGCCTGGACGCGCCAATCGGCGTCACTTGTTCCAACAGCCTTGATTGCTTCGGTCACGACTTCTACAAAATTAGTCTGCATCGTTCGCCTCCAACAATTTCAGTCGGCCTTCTTTCCAGCGTTTAATCGTCGTGTACGGCGTCGGGTTTTCATTAGCATAGAAGTTCCAACACGCTCCCTTGGCAAAGCCATCCTTGATCCCTTCCGTACACCACCACTTCCATGAGCATCCTGCGGCCTGCGGAAACCAGTCGCCAAAAATAGCCTTTAAGCCAAGCCTTAAAAATGCTGGCCAATCGTATTTGTGGCCCAGTACGTTTTCCATCCACCACGTTGCCGCCGTTGCCTGTCGCGGCCTGTCAATTTCGTGGACTTCAAACAGTTGCAGATTACGAATTTCACCAGCCGCAAGTTTCCACTCGTACTCAATAAACGGAGTTAGCTTGGCTTTCGGGTGAACGCTCTCACCGATCCAAAGCCGATCAGCATGTTCAACGATAATAAAATTATGCGACGGACACATCGAAGCAGGATTGCCAGTCAGTGCCTTGTATGACTTCCCTAATGTCGATCCGATCAGCCAGCTAAATATACCACGTGATCTTTCAGACCCGATCACCCCTGGCCATACCGTAATACCATTGAGTTTTGCGTTCATTAAATCCTCTTTTGTTTCGCTTCCCATTCTTCCATGCGCCGAATATCCGTCCGCAATAAATCAGCGTGATTTTCCTCAATCTCGCGGGCATGCAAATTATGGATCAATGGTATGGCTTCTTCGCATTGCCGCAGACATTCACGCAGTACTACAATGTGATTATCTTCACCCATTTTCTACTACCTTAATCGCCACCGGAGCCGTTCGGATAATAAACAAAAGCAAGCCGTACACCATCGTGGCTATGACCATTGACTTTATTACAATATTCAGACGACGGGAAAGCGCAGTTCTTTCAGCCTTGATATGGTCAGCCAGGGCATTCGTCAAATTGGTCATGGCTATAGTCAACTCGCGTATTTGCGTCTGGACGGACTTCGTGCCGTTGTCCCGGTAAAGCCGACCATTGAGTTCATTGAGGCCGTCCAGCATTTTTTGGCTGATACTGTCGCACACAGATTTCTTGACAAACTCATCGCCCATTTTACCCCTCGCCCTTCTTTTTTATCCATCCTTGTTTGAGTACAATCACCGCCACAGTAATCGCCATTGTCACCATTGGAAGCACGACACATATTATTGCCAAATATTCGTCTGATTCCATAATTACTTACGGGCCACGGCAGGGCCAGATGTAATTCCCCGACACCTTAGTATAGGTGGAAACGGAGCCGTCATTTAGAAGCAGCCGCCACGCGTCCGAACCGCTCTCCGTACTTGACCAGTAATTACCGAGTTCGACGCTCGTGAAAGGGTGTCCTGTAGGTAATGCGGGGTCTCCCGGCCCATTTGTGCTTGGATAATCAACCAGCCCATCCGTTGAACCCGATGCAATGTTACGGCTGAACTCATCTATGCTTGGTAATCGCCAATCGCTGTATGCGGCGTTAGTGAGATTTGAGCAGTAAGCCACCGCGTTTGTCCAGTCCTTAAGCCCGCCGAGGCTTGCGTTTCTCGTCCATGTGATGCCGCTGTCAGTATCGAGAACAGCGTTTTGATTAGTATTCCAGATTTTGAACCGACCATCACAGTAGTTAGTGAAGGTTATTATTATCTGCCCTCTAACATTCCCCGCAGTACCCTGCGCTATCGAACCGGAGCCTTGCACGATCACCGATTGCGCGAAGGCCGTGGCGCAGGTCAGGGCGATTAAAGTAAAAACAAGTTTAGTCATTGGTGTCTCAAATAATCGTTAATCTCTCGAACCTCATTAGCGGTCTTGATAACCCAAATGCTACTACCAATAATGACCGCAGTTGCAAAACCTGTAAGAAACATAGCCATGATAATCTCCTTATTTTTCATACCTCACACCAACAAATCCAGAACCACCATTGCCGCCAGTCTTTGTATTGCCCGACCCACCGCCGCCGCCGCCAGTATTCGCCAAACCATTGTCGCCAGCGGTATTGCTGGCATCACCTCCGCCACCATTTCCACCTGTGCCGGGAGTTCCGGTGAGGTATGATCCAGCACCGCCGCCGCCAGCAAACCATCCGCTTTCACCAACTCCGGTCCCAAACTCAGTAGAATAATCCAAACCAACACCCCCGGCTCCACCAGTAGAACCAGTACCAGTTCCTCCAACTGCCCCGGCACCACCGCCACCACCAGACGGATATGGCGATGACCATCCATCGCTTACCCCTCCGTCGTACCCCTGCCCCGGCGTCCCAACTCCACCAGCCTGATCTCCGTGTCCATCGTTAGAACCCCCTCCTGAACCACCAGCAGAACCTATGCTGTAGTCTGATGCGCCGCCGCCGCCGCCGATAGCGTCAAGAGCCGCAAAAAGACTATCCTCGCCATTAGGTGCCGTTGGCTGTCCGTAAGTATTAGTGACTCCCGCGCCGCCAGAACCAACAATTACCGTGTTAGTTCCAGATACGGACATGTTCGTATAGATTAAACCACCAGACCCCCCGCCACTTGCACCAGACCCCCCGCCACCTGCCACAACTAAAATATCGCAAGACAACGATCCTGTAGTGACTATGAAATTAGTCGACGTGACATCATTGGTAAATACATGATACCAGTACGTTTCATCGGATGTAATCGTTCCTCCGGTAGCTTTAGCTCCACCAGCCGCCGCAAACTGAATCTTGTTATCGGTCACAAGGATTCTTCCGTCGTCAACTTGGATGTGCGGAAATGCGGCAATCATCATTACCGTTATCACCGCAAGCCCCAATGATATAAGTATTCTACGCATTATATTCCAAAGTTGATGAGGTCGTTTGTGCCAATCTTGAACCCGAAGTTCGTGCCGTTCTGGTCAATGATGTAATTCGTGGTCGTGCCAAAATAGACCGTGCCATTGACAGGAACCCAGACGTAGTTTGTAGTTACGATGTAATCGATATTCGTTATGGCTTTGCCACCCATGCCAATATTACCGGACATTACCCCACCAGCCTTCGGCAACGCCGCCGCCGCAAGTGCCGCCGTGTTCGTGTAGGCCGCGTCCGTCAACCGCACGGCATTGGTGTTGAGTTCATCAACAATGTTTGACGTAGCCTTGTAAGATTCCACGGAAGCCTTGTTGGTCGTAAGCACGGCCACCTGTCCGCTCACGCTCGCGCCATTCGCTCCGTCGTAATATGTTCCAGCCGTTGTACCGGCTACCACGGTGACGCTTTCGCCGTAATAGACATTCGTGCCGTCAACGCGTTGATAGATATTAGATTCCGCATGGAACGCAAGTGTATTTGTCAGCAGGGCAACGTACTCCGTGTCGTTGGTTGGGAGATAGTCGGCCAATTCCGTTTGCACGTATTGAGTTGCGCTCAAGTCGGGCTGTGGGCCTGCGGGACTTGTAATCACCACGGAACCGTCGGCGGAGAGCAGGTTCGTGATATTCCCTGCGCCGCCCTCGCCGCCCGATGGCACGGTAAGGTCAAGCACGCCGTTATTGGTCGTCACGCTGAACACCGC
>Ga0222637_1000439_pt1 | contig 18878 bp, 28 predicted proteins | sample AntAcemetagen143_FD_181149 | JGI IMG/M metagenome (GOLD analysis project Ga0222637, IMG submission 181149) | Saline water microbial communities from Ace Lake, Antarctica - #143 | ecosystem: Environmental > Aquatic > Non-marine Saline and Alkaline > Saline | place: Antarctica: Ace Lake...
TACCCTAAACGTCAGTTGCATTCCTGCCTCCGTTTGTCCGTAGTCTTGTAGAAGAAGGTCTGATAAGTCTCTGGCCTCTTTCCTCGTGTCGATAGTCCAACTCTTCATCTCTGCTATCGGTATCGTGCTCCCTGTTGCTGTGATCCTTCCGACCATCCTGCCCTGTGGAAATCCTTTTGGCTCTGGTATTGTGAGGTGTGATATGTAGTTCATAGTCGGCTATCCCTCAGATCTTGTATGTAGAGCCTTCCGTCCACAGTCTTGACGATCCAATGATCCCAAAAGAGGGTGCGCTCGCCTGTCGGTGTCTGAACTATGAGAAGGCAACTACCGCACCCGTCTCGCAACGGGCGAACTCTCTTGGCTTCGTAGGCTTCTATCAACCACTGCGGCCAAGCGTTCGTGTTGAGCCGATATTCCTTCGTCATTTTCACGGCTGGCATTATCACTTCCTGAAATGAACGATGTGATATATTCCTGCCTGTGACATTCCAAGGGCTCTTGCCGCGTACCGCTGGCTGCACAATCCTTGCTCTATAGCCCAACGAAGATGCCTCGCTTCCTCATCGTTTAGTTTCGCCATAGGATGTTTCTCTCCCTCATTCCCGTGCCCGTGCTCTTTCCTGTCATCCCAGTTTTCCTGCTGTGTTCCCCAGCGAAGATTCCCTGGAACGTTGTTCTCTCTATTCCCATCTAAATGGCGGACCTGGTTTCTATCCGCTGTCGGTTCCCCGTGAAATGCCTCGCAAATGAGGCGATGTACTGCTTTCGTTACTTTCTTATTCTCGTGGCACAAGCTCACCCGCCTGTATCCTTTGTTGCTCCTATGACCCGACAACGGATACCAGTCGACATATTTCTTTTTTCCGAAGCCTTTGTACCTTGTTCGCGAATATACGTTCCCATCTTCACCTGCCATGTAGTCCTCATTCGGAGAACTCGGAATAGCCATCATTCGCATTGGTCCTCACCCCCATTCGGGTTAAGTATAACCGTAGGCATGGAATAAGACAATTCATATCTTCTCTGTGGCGGATTAAACGCATACGTGTTTAGCTCCTGTCCTAATCCGCTCAATAGACCACGAGGTAAATCCTACGCCTATTTCTTTCCGTCCATCAGGGTTCATGGTCCTCTTCTCCCTTTATTCTGGAGCGGCCTTCTCAGGGTCTTCCGCAACGGCTTCGTATTCGACGGAGAGAAGTTCTTCTTTCACGATTTGAATCTCGTCGAACAGCGTGACAGACAGTGCGATCTCGCTGGCTTTCGTGAATGGTCCTCCTGCTCTCCGTGCGTTGAGATCAAGATGGTCGATGAATCTCTGGTCCTCCTGAGTGAGGCCTGCGGTTCCCCTTACCCCTCGTAGCTTTTTCATAACTTGGACTGCGAATGTGTCTGCCATGGCTTTCTCCTTTATTGCTTGGTTGCCTTCTGCTTCCATAGTGGAGCGGAACAGACGTTGCCCTCTTGGACCGTCTCCATCAGTTCGTATGAGATGGTTCCTACGTCGTCCACCTCTTTCGTATTCAAAAGCTCCCACGCCTTCTTGATCGCTTCCTCTTCCGTCTCTGCCTCAATGTCGTAAATGTCTACGCTGCCTGCGAGTGGAATCTCTACGTCGAACTTTGCCATCTTCTCTCCTCTAGCTATCTCTGTTGGAGTCTACGCTGGCGCGAGATTTGACTCATCTTCCTCCCCTGCGCCGTACTCTTCTTCTTCGGGCCAATCTGCTTCGGGGCCTACCCATGGAATCTCGCATCCCTCGTATCCCCACTCTTCGTTCTCCGCGAGCCATTTCATCACGGGAATGGTGTGTTTGTAAATCGGGATCATAGACGGGGTGTACGCTACTCTTCCTGACTGGGCGTGGATGATAAGAACTCGTGAGTCAACCATCGTGACGTCTGTTCCTGCTCCTGCTGTCCTGTCTTCTGGAACAAGGAACATCAGTTGGTAGCCGTCTTCGGTTGTGATCCCGCAAAGCTCGTGTAGGTCAACCCTCATCGGGGGGCCTGGGGCTAGGTTCGGGTGGACGATAAGGAAGGAAGTTAGCTCTCGCTCCGTCTTCTCTCCGTTGAGGTAGGTGTACTGCTTGATGAGGTCGATATTCCTGTCCCACAATGCTTGCTGTGACTTCCTGATTCCGTTCCAGCCTTCTTCCACCTGGGGAATAATCTTTCGGATATGGAAACTGTTTCTGTCTTTCATGGCTTGCACGGCACACCTTCCCTGCTAACGAATACAACGAGGCGGCGCACTACGCAGTGGTGAACAGGTAGAGGCCTATCTGAAACGCGCCATCCACCACAAAGCGGGGGCGGTAGGAGATCAGAGTGGGCCAACGCGCCGCCTCGTATCTTTTTCATCTAAGGCTCGAACAAGAACTTTGACACGGACCTACTTGCGGGGCTGCTCCCTCTTGCTGCCAAACGATAGGCAGCGTGACAATCGTTTCGCTGCCAAGCTGGTTCCGTGCGCTGATAACAACGACTGCATTCTTTCGCTTCGGTGCGTCTACTCCGCAACTCGGGGTCGAGCTTCCGATTGGATCTCCGGGTCGCCACAATCCTGTCGGCGTAAGCACTGATTTGTCGTCTGGGAAATGAGGGGGGTCGCCTGCTCCGATAATCCATCGAACGAGTCGGGCGTTGTCTTCGTATGTCGAGAAGACTTTGAGACTTCCCATGATGGCTGTGATGTTGGTTTGGATAATCTCTCCGGGGCGTGGATAGACGCCGTACTTGTCTGCCTCTGTGCCACCACCGGAGCATCCGTGTTCCTGTTTGTTAAGGTCGATGGTCACGAGGTTGAGAAGCTGGATCGTTCCTGCTACGAAAGGTCTTTCGAGAACAGGTGGAAGGTGATTCACGAGATAGTAGGTTGATGCGATTGTCTGTCCGTTCCTGTCTCGAATTGTCGCTCGGTGCTTCCCTGCCTTATCAATGAATATGCCGACCTGGGAAGTTCCTGCCTTGAGGATATTGAGTGTCTTGCCGGTTCCGGTGTGGATAACCGATCCGGCCTTCGCATTGATGTATTTGAACTGAACAACCGAACCCCATGTCTCTAGGTCCGGCGTGTACTCTCTCCTGCTCGTAACGAGCGTTGTCTTTTTCCTAAAACACATGAATCCCCCTTCGCTGCTTTTGTGGCTCCGGGGCAGGTCGAAGCCTGCCCCTTTGCCCTCCGTCGCTTGCTGTCGAGGAATGGCAATAACCCCGGCAACTTCTGGACGCGTCTAAACTATTCGTGGTGCGTCGTCAGTTTGCTCAACCTCTTTGATTCGTGCTCCCTGCGTCACGCCTTCGTGTGCCATCGCGAATTTTATCACATGTGGAGAATATCCTGTGATATTTGTCCAAGGATGATATCCAACTCCGTTCTTCTCGGAAGAGACGTTGAGCACGTATCCCTTCGTTCCCTGGTTCGGGTTTGGCAAGGTGTCGCGATTCTGCTCATCTGTGATGATGATAAGCCGGTCGTAAGCTCCTGCCTTATTGATTGCCTTCACTGCGTCGCCCATTGCTGTCATACCGTGTGGCTGGCTAGAAACGATAGCGTCTCGAAGGCCGAACCCTCTTCGGTTCGGAACCTCAACCAAGTCGTTGCTGAACGTGAAGACTCGTGCTTCCTCGCAGACTTCTCTCGCGTGGATTGCCAACCCGCAGGCTGCGTCCATTCGCGAAGTCTCGTGTGCCGCTGCTCGGATAGTTCCGAATCCTTTCTCCGACAATGCTGCGTTCATCGAGTCTGAAACATCGACAAGGATGATCGTCTTGCCGGGGAGCTTTGCGCTCTCCTCGAACACTCTCATCATCGCTCGGTCCAATGCGTCTGAAACCGAAGGCGCGAACTTCTCTGCCGTGATGAATCTGGTAGGAAGAACTCGTGCGAATCGAAGGGTGTCGCAGTATTCGGAGATAGCCATTCCGCTGACTCCTGCTTCAACCATATTCCGAAGGTTCATAAGGAACGCCATAGCTGGGAGCTTGTCTTCTCTCATCAGTCGGATGAAGGTCGCTGCCTTGTCTGCCCCTGCTGAAAGAGCTACTTCCCACGTGTCCGGTGCTTCGAGAGTTCCGTCAACTAATCCCTTGAACCATCCTGCCTGCTCCGGTGTGTCGGGTGTCGGGTGAACAAGTCGGAGAACATCTCTGAGCGTGATTGCCGTCTTGCTCGATCCCTTCCACTTCCCAAGCTGGTAGGCATCGAACTGCTTGATGGCCTTCGCAAGTCCTCTCTTGATGCAGGCGGAAATCGGTCGTTTTTCGTTGCCCGTCAACTGCTTGCCGTACAGCCAGTAGAGCAACAGGAATTCTCCGAGCTCGTCAGGTCGTGCGATAACTCCTCGCGTGTATCCCTCTGTGCCGGGGGTTCCCCATCCACCGAGAATATCCTCAACGAGGAAACTGTGCTTGGGGCTGTCTGCCATCGCAACGACGACAAGCAACGGAGCGTGTCTCAGGTACAGCTTATTCCGTGCGCGTATAGCCAAACGCCCTGCAATAACAGGCTCAACGGCTTCGACGCAGTTGTAGAGTCGATCCGCTACGCTCTCTCCGTCCTCGTAGAACGTCTTCTCAAATAGCAAGCACGCATTCAATGTTCTTTCCAATTGTTGCGTGGGGTTGATAATACGTGCGCCTGCCCCCTCGTGCGTCTCTGGTCGAGTTGCCTGGCTTCGTTGGTTCGTTTTCACCGTGAATCCCCTCCTATGGGTTCAGGAATTGTCCTGCCTGCGTACGTTTGCCCCGGTGCTTCCTCCCGATGAGGTTGCGGGGATGCGGATTTAAGTTTGGGGTTGTCTCTGCTTTTTTGTAACTCCCCATCCGGGGCGAATAATTTCCCGGCACTCGGCACAATTCCCCAATGGAATTGCTGTCAGTTCCCGTGTGCTTATCAGCATTGCCTCGTGCCGGGTATATCTGGCGCAGGGAGTGGCGGTACGACCCGCTGTGGAAGTGATTAAGGTTCGTCATGCCTTCCGTCTTTTCTAAGACCCCGTGTACGTCGGGAATAGGTCGAGGCGAACTCCTCGCGCGAAACCCGGCAGCACCGTTGGCTACTCTGTAGCTCTCCCTGCATGTCATAGTGCGTCAGAGGAATTGTTGATAGCCGCGTGTTGATGATATATTCCTTTTCTTGTTGTCCTCTGATTTCCAAGCGCGGCATTCATCGCACCGGCAACCTCTCCTGTATCTAGCCGCGCAACCATGCCTTTTTGTTGGGGCCTGGCCTCTGCGCTGAGCTTTGATATTGCATGTCAAGTGGCTGAATGCAATATTGTCGAGGTTGAAAAATCTTCCGACTGGGTCATCCGTGTCAAGCCATCTCTCTTTGTGTTCTAAAGATAACGCCTCGATTGTCTCTATCTTTTCTCCGCAACGGAAGCAAGTGTCGAGCCCGAACCTCTGAATGAGGTCAAACAACACCATCTTCCTCAACCTATTGCATGCGGTTCCGTACGAAATTCCAAGCTGTTCGTTCTTCTTTCTGTTGCCGTTCGTAGTCATCTTTGACCTCCGTGGTCTTTGATGTTCTGTGGTGCCAGGGGCGCGACTCGAACGCGCGACCACCCGCTTAAAGGCGAAGTAACCCTTGTCTGCACCGTCAACAGACTAAGCCGTTGAGGAATTTTTGATAAGGGAAATTTAGGTGCTCTACCAACTGAGCTACCCTGGCAAAAAGGCTTCCGAGGGAATAAGCGTGGACGGGGATTGTACGGGCCGGGTTCCCCCGGCTGCGTCGTGTTAGATACGAAGTACCCGCTCCACTAGCACCTCTCGGTTGCCTTGTCAGATTCTCAACTTGTCAATGATCTCTTCGGGCCTTGAAAAGCAGGAAAGAATTTATGCTGACGGGGTAGTTTCACCAAAAGAAGTACCCGTCTGCTGCACTGTTCCTGCTTCTCAAAGACCGAGAGAGGTGAGTGGTGTGTGTGCTACGCAACTTCGTTTCGTTCGGCTCACCACTGCGCCTCTGTTGTTCGATATGAACTATAGCGTGTTTCGATGCGGTTGTCAAGTCCTTTACTTTAGCTGGAAGATAGATGGCCCCAAGTTCGTCCTATTTTTATATCTGAAATAACTGTTCTTCCAACATCAAGAGATCTTCCGATACTGGCGCATGTTTCGCCGGTTGAAAGCCTCTCCAATACATCTCTAACCTGGGCTTCTGTCAGCTTTGATCGTGCGTGTCCCTCTCCTATGTTGCGGTTCAGTCCTGTGTCAAATGCGTGTTGGATGTTCTCTGAGCGCGTCACATATTCTAGGTTCCCCGGTGTGTTGTTCTTCTTCACTCCGTCTTTGTGGTTGATGTCCAATCCCTCTGGCTTCGGGCCTAGGAATGCCTCAGAGACCAAAGCGGAAACGTGAGTGGATTTCCCTTCCCCGTCTTTCCAAAGAGAAACAATCATGTACCCATTCCTAAGAAGCCCAGCCTTCAACACCCTGCCTGGGACAGCCCCGCCTCCGCGAGTAACTCTGCGAACCCGTCCGAGATTGCTAACTTCGTAATTCTGATTTCTCAAGACGCTTCTCCATTCTTCTTTCATACCTGGATCACCCTCAACGTCCACTCTGGAAACACTGTCTTAAACAAAGCTGCCCGTACTGGGAAGTCTCGAACACGCACTCCTTTGACTTCCTCGGCTATGAGCACTCCGTCTTCGAGGTAAGTGAAATCTGGAGTGTAGATTGTCTGCCGTCCTTTGTCGTTCTTCCCAAGGTGGAAATGAATACCGTGGAAGTGGAGGGCAACGATTCTGCCCTCTTTCTTCCACGCCCTTAAAACTTCGTAGCGATTGCCTTCCGCCTTGCTGTCGAACTTGATGCCTCTCCAGACGAACGGCTTGACGTGGTATTTGCCTGCCATGGTGTTATAACCCCGTCGAGGGATTCAAGCTGTTTCACCGGCTGAATCCGGTCCCTGTGGCACTTCTTTGGTCGAGGCTTCCGGGCTTCCTGCCGTTGCTCCGAAGTCCAGCATAGTTGGTGGCGGGCAGTCGAGACTTCCTACTATAGCTGCGATGGCGCACTTGCCTTTGCTCGCGTTCCACCAAGCGCATTCTTCTTGTACGCATTTCCCGAACGTATCCGGGTATCCGTCTCGTGTGCTTCTAACTATCCGCATCGGGCATTTGTCCGCCATCAGATTCCTCCTCGATGTCGATAACTGTGTCGTCTTCCTCGGTGATCTTTGCTCCGTGTGCTTGGAGGATGGTTCCCTTCTTGATGATCGTCTCTCCGGGGCGAATCTCTACCACCTTGCCGGTATCGTCATGCAGGACGTTGTCTTTCATCTGCCCTCTGACAATTCTGATCGGGCCTGTGACTAACTCGAACTTGCTCATGCGTTCTAGCTTTTCTGTCACCTCATCGAGCTTTGCCCAAAACTCTGAGGGCTTGCCGTTCTGCGCGATGGCTGCGAGTTCTACGAGGAACGCCTGATCCTTGACCTTCCGTAGGGCGTCGATCTCGTCAATCATCATCATGTTCACGAGGTCCGTGCTGCCCGTAACGGTTGCCCATCGTGCCTGTCGCTCGAATCGATTCGCTAGGCGGATGCTGAATCCGAGAAGCCCTGGAAGGTTCTCCCACTGCTCGATGTCTGTGCCTCCCTCATCGTTGAATACTTGGAATCGTCGCCACGCTCGCTTGAGGTCTGCCGTCTCGAAGTCTCGGAAGAACTCGAATCCCTGCGCTATCTCGAATCCGCTCTGCCGGAAGTTTCGAACCGCTGCTTCGAGCTTCGTCCTCTGTTCCTTCGCTGCCCGTGCTAGTGGCTCAAGCAAATACCAGATAGGCGTCGCGAGCGGGTCGATGAACTCTCCTGTGCTATCTCGAATGGTCAACACTCGAGAGTTTTCATCATGCCCGATGGCGTACTTCTCAACCTTGAACGGTGTCGTGATCGTGTGGAAAAGGTCGTGGCACTCTTGGCAGCCCCACGCTCCGTTTTCTTCCTGATTGACCTCGTGATCCTCTGGCAATCCTCCGATGCCCTGATGCCATTTCAAATGGACGTACTGGTTGCCGGGTGTTGGCTTTGCGTGAAAGAAATAGCAGTTTCCTCCAAGCCGGTTCTTCACTCTCTCTCTAACATCTTTTGCTACGGGCATGAATCCTCCCTTGATGGCAAAGGCTGTTCTGACCATCGCCAAATCGGTTTGACTTCAAGGAGCATGAATCGCTCGATGTTCCCTGCCTCTATGCTCCCACTGCCAACGATTGCGGTGTTGTCTATGTGGCTTGCTACTTCCATAATCTCGAAAGAAGCTGTGCCGTAGTGATGGAACCGTGCGAGCCAAGTCGCGTACGCCTCGAACTCGCGAAAGAACGGTGGAATCTCTCCCTTGTATTCCTTCTCTGGCTTGATCTTGACATCCGGCCTTGCGAGGCCGTAAGGCGTCACAAACAACAGCGGTAGCCGTGCTTCGTATTGATTCATTCCGTCACCCCTAAGTCTTCGATGGTTTTGATAAGGTCGAGCATCTGGCCTCCTCGGTGATGCCACGTGTTCCTCTTTGCAAACTCGTGCCGCTTCATCTTCCACTCCATGCTGCGCTGCGCTCTGTACGTCTCCCATACTGTCTCGATGAAATCCTTCGGCTCGGATATGCGTACGTTTCCGTCCATATCCTCCATCGACGGAAGAGGTGTAGACACGACCGGCAATCCGGCTGCCAAATACTCCCATGCCTTGATCGGGTCTGCGCTCAGTGAAATCTCGCTCCTGTCGAATGGAACGATGCCGACATCGAATGAGGCGTAGAATCCTGGAAGCCCCTCGAACGGAACCTTCCCGATGTTCTTCGCTCTTGGTATTGGGCCTGCTTGGTGGTTCGGTCCTACGACAACGACATTGAACTCCTCCGATAGTTTACAAAGAAGATCCCTGTCTACCCACTTTGCAATCGCTCCAACGAACCCGACGACGGGCCTGCCGTCCTTCCCAAAATCTTCTACGGGCTTTCTCGCTGTTCCTGGTATGACAACGTGCTCGGATGTACAAGCGTTCCTGACAAGATGAACTGGGAGTTCTTCGTCTGCTTCCATATGTGCTTGTATGCGGGATGAAGATGTTGTGATGATCGTGCTCTTTTCTACCATGGCGGGAACGAACTCTTCCCAAGTGGGGAAGCGGTCGCAAACGTCGTATAGGACTATGCCGGGCTTGTATTGCTCGATGAGGTAATGCGTCCGGGGCCATGTGGTATAGAAGACATCGAACGGGCCTTCTAGCTTGGTTCCCTGGTAGTCCACAAAGAGTCCGGGGGTGTCTGTCTCTTCTCTCTCTTTTCCGAACTCCTCTCGGTGGTTGCAAAAGATGGCGTCGCACCCATTGAGCGCGAACTGCCGCATCAGGTGGTGTGGCCTCTGTGTCATCATTCCCCATGTCACAATCGGGGGGTAGATTACGCTTGGTCGTTTAGATTGCATTTGCCCTCCGTGTCCTTGTATGGACAGTGTTTTTCCTTCTCTGGATTGGATTTTATTGGCTCGGATTTCTCAGCCCATCGAATAGCGTTTGACAAATAGCCCTCGAATAGAGTGACCCTGCCGAATAACGTCAAGGGCCGAAGGTACTCTTCCTGCTCCGTTCCGATCCATTGCTCCGTCTTGTGGTCAACGATGAGTTTTAACTCGTTGACGGTGCATCCTTCGCTGATTCGTGCTCGGATGTGCTTTCGGCTCGACTCCGAATGCCTGTAGCGGCTTCCTGTCAGTTTGTTGAGGTGGTCGATAACTTGGTCCGCGAGTTCGTTTTGGTGGATGCCCATGGATGATGGTCTGAGGTTCCCTGTAACGATCTTCCTTCCTTCGATTCTTGCCGGGGCGTATGGTGCACCTGCGGGGAAGTATCTGATGTCGCTGCCGACGACTTTGCATCCTGGCCCTTTCTCCTCAATCGAAGCTCGCATTTGCTCCATCGTCTCTTTCCTGGTGAGGTTGTCTGCGAAGTCTGTGCATGTGATTTGCTGCCCTCGCGGACTCCGTGGCCTTGGTCGTGGCTTCGGTGGTCCCATCTTCGGGGGCCTTAGTGTGTTCATTATGGTCGGTAATCCTCGTGGCCTGTCCTTCCACTTCTTGATTAGTTGAGTGATCCATTCAAGTAGCATCTATAGCCTCCTGCGCTGGCCTTAGGGCCTCAAGATCCTTGCTTGAGAAAAGCATCCGTAGGGATGTTCGTGTCTCTTTGGCGACAATCGTTTTGTACTCATGGATGAAGTGTGCCCTCGTTGTGGAGTCTCCTGTCTTGGTTGCTGCTAGGGTGTCTCTCCCGATAGCCTTAGCCACAGCCTTCACGGGGGTCGGCAAGTCTTCCCAATAGACTTCCGGGGTTGTTGCCTGACCATCTCCGTGAACGCTATATGCGGCTGCGGTGCAAGCCAGTCTCCATGCTTCCATCTCTGTTGGGAACTCCTCTCTCTTCAAGCTCATGGCTGCCTGGAATACCTCTCCGGGTGCGATCTCGAATGTGTTCATCTTGCTTCTGACAACGAGAAGCCCTGCCTGCAACAGAAGTTCGTCTGGGATAGGCTCAAGAACCAAGAACCATCCGTTGAGGTTCTTTTTGTCGATTCCCTTTCCCAACGTCCTCCCGAACAGTCCGCTCAATAGCGTAATCCCTTTCTTTGTCGCCATCCCTGCCTGCCCCCCGTTTTATTATTCTGCCTCAGCCCATTCCACCGCTGCTGCAAGATCGTCCTCTACTGTTCTCTCTCTCTGCTCTGGTTTGCCGCTTACTACCCATTTGACCGCGGCATTTAAGTATCCGTCGAATAGGCTTTGCCGCCCGAATAATGTGATGGGGCGTATCCTCCCCTCGAACTTCGTTTCCATCCACTCGTTTGTTTTATGCTCTATGATCGCTTTCAAATCATCGACTGAACATCCGTCGTTGATCCTTGCTCGAATGTGCTCTCTGTTCCCTTCGACATGCCGGAATGTCTTCCCTGCGGTCGCCTGGAAATGATCGAGAATTTCATCTGCGATTTTGTTCAACTTCTTGAGATGTTCTTTCGCTTTTGCTTCTAGCTCTTGTTCTTTATCTATCTCTTTCACTAGCTCTTTCTCTTTCACTAGCTCTTTATCTTTCTCTTGTTTGAAATCGTTTTCAATTCCATTTGAAATCGGTTCTAAATCGCTTTCAAATCCATTTGAAATCAAATTCCCCTGCCTGACTGAAGAAACGCCTCGTCTATTAGCTGTGTCCGTTGCTGCTCGAATGACCGTTGTTAGCTCCGGGTACTTTTCTTGCGTGTCTCTTATCAAAGAGATCAGTAAGTGTGTCTTTGGAAGGTTCTCGATATCGCTGATAGCTGCCAATCGTCTCTTTCCTACAGCTAGAGTATTGAGGGTTGTGTATGCCTCGACATAGATCATGGATGTAGGCCAATCGTATTGGATAAGTCCGCACTTGGATAGATGCTTGATGGCCTCCTGCGCCTCCTCGGTCGACCATGACATATCTTCTGCCATGTAGCTCGCTGGCAACCTGTAGAGACCGAGACGGTTCCCGTGGGGGGAGCACAGAGTGTAGATGTATGCTAACTGTTGTTCGTTCGATAGGTTCTTGAATTCAGGGTCATACCAAAGATTCGTGTCTATTCGTCCGTACATCAGAGGCAGCCCTCCGAGGTTCTCGGATCTATGATATGCTTCCAAGTCTTCCGGCTGCGTATGTCGTTGATTGTAGGGACTGTGACGCCGTACACCTTCGATAGCTTCTCTGCCGTGTCTGGAGAAGATAGGATGTGTGTGACAGCTTCTGTGGTGAGCTTTGAATGGCGGCATCTCTCGCCGCGTGATGTTCGCCCTTTCCTTACCATGTCGGCTATGTTGTCTGCGCGCGATCCGATCCATAGGTGGTCCGGGTTTACGCAGATAGTATTGTCGCATGCGTGAAGAACGCACTGGCCTTCTGGGATGGATCTCTTGTTGTCTATCTCCCATGATGCTCTATGCGCTCTGAGTTGTTTCGGGCCGGAACAGAATATGCCGTACCCTTTTCTCCCTGCTTTCGATGTGGCTCCAAGCCAAGGCCAGCATTCATCTGCGCTGCCCTTCTGCACCTTAGACCAGAAACGTGCTACAGCTTTCTCGTCATTATAGAAGTTAGCCGCCAAGCGTTACCCCCTCCCTGCCTGCCTGCCTCGAAGTATAGCCTTTCTCTACAGCCGCGAAAAGCAGTCGAAAATCTTGGTTACTATCCTCTCCGCTGCTCTGGCTTCTTGTAAATGCCAACTACTCCTCTGGATGTAAGCTGTTCGGGGCTGTACTTGTCGGTACGCATGGGGGGGCCGATCATCATACCTTGCTCCTCGTGTACCTCCGCTCTGTCTCGTAGGGCATTGGTTGTCCAGATTCCGTACTTAGGGCCTTTGCTCATCTCTCTTCCTCCTAGCTTTCTCTTCCCTGCGTAGCAGTTTCCGCTCTGCCTCAAAGTCTTCTCTCTTCATGCCGCACTTATCGCAGACAACCTTGTTCGGCCAGTAGTGGCGTTTCCCGTCACTGCATCTTGGGGCTTGCATCTACGACCAAACGCGGACGTGTGCCGTCCTAATAAGGATTGCGATTTCAAGAATCCCTTCTGTAACTAATACGATACCAAGCCACAGGCTCGGATAGAACATCAAGATTATCGCTGTCACGATAAAGGCCCAAAGCCCTGCTAGGAGAATTGCGACACACCAATCGTCAAACCTCTGTATCCACTTGTCGTACGTCAATCGTTCGTCGTCCATGCCGCTCCTTACTGCTCTATTTCAGAGAGCCAAGATACCCCGACTCCAATCGTTCCGACAATGGAGAGGCCGAGCAAACACCTGAGAATGATTCCGCCGTACTCGCTTGTTAGTATCGCGAGGATCATAATCGCAGCCAGCCCGATCCAAAACATCCAGTCGTTCCACTTCGCTATCCATAGCACTATCTTCGGTGTCGTTCTCTCTTCGCTCATCGTCAACTCCCTATGTACCAAAAGCCATTGCGGTTCGGGTTGTCTGCATGGATAGGCATGAATGTCGTGCTCGCTCCGTCGTTGTCAGTTGCCGTGACTCTGATTGGATACCATCCTGCCTGCGGGAACTGGTATGTAATCTCTTCGGATTCTCTGAGTCCGTCTCCGTACTCCCCGACTTCTGCGTTGCCAAGCTCGAACCTGTCGCCGTTGACTTCGATAACCCACGAGACGATATGGCCGTCCGGGTCGTATCCTGTTCCGTGAATATCCCATTGGTAAGGCTTGTGCGCTTGCGCTCCGTTTGGTGAATGGAGTGCTCCGAAGCTGACGATAGGCGGCTCGTTGAGTGGTTCCTCTATGATTGGGGGTGGCGGTGTCTGGAAGCATCCTGAGAGGATCGCTGCCAATATAACCAATACTGCTACTGCCGTCGCTCGTTTCATACCTTCCTCCCTACTCATTCCATGCTCTGTGGTTCACTTCTGTCTGTGGTTTCTCGAATAGCATCGGGGCTTCCTTCGGGGTTGCGTCTTCCTTCGGTGGTGTGTCAACGATCTCCCCTCCGTGCTCGCCTTCTATCCAGAATCCTTTGACCTGAGTTCTGCCGTCTTCCGTGCTTGCCGTATGTATGCGCTTCTCAACCTCTACCCATCGGTCCTTGACAATCGGAAAGACTGTCTTCTCTGACCCTGGGTATCGAACGCCATCATCCTTGATGTTTTTGATACGCGCTCCGAGTCGCGACACTCCAAGCGTTACAAGTGCTTCAAGTGGTACGAGTGGGACCTTCTCTGTTGCTTTGTCTCGTAGAAAGATAGCGACCATCTGAACCTGTGTGAGACTCTTACCCATTCCCCCTCCTGCCTGCCTCCCTTCGGGGAAGCTGGCCCGGAGCCTTTGCTGTGGCGCAGCTTGGGGCTTCCGGGCCTTCTATCCCTATTGCTATTTACCCATGTTGCCGACATCGAGGATCTGGAATGGTCCTCCGTCGCCGCCCATAACCAAGTTAGCTGGGAAACTTCCGTCCCATTGCTGGATCAACTGCAACATGACGTACTCGGAACCGCCCTGTGCTGTGATGGCCTCTGCTTGGATGCGGATCTTTTCGGCTTCAACCTTTGCGCGAGCAAGTTCCTGTTGAGCCTGTAGCTCGACTTGCCGAAGGACATTCTCTTCCTTGAGCGCGTCCTGTTCGGCAACCTGTTTGTCTTCAATCGACTGCGTGTATGCTGCGCTGAATGTCAGGTTGTCGATGTTCACAGTAACGACCGTGAACGGTGCAAGCTGCGGTGCGCCTTCTGGATCACGGTTGTTCAATGCTGCCTTGATCTCAGAAGCAAGCGCGGAACGGTTCGTAAGCATTTCTTGCGGTGTGTAATGGCCAGAAGAATCCTTCGCCCATTGGTCGATAGCCTTGTCAATGATCGAATCGTAGTTGCGCTGATATTCGCTGTAGAGGAATACCACTTGAGCAGGATCGACTCGATAGTTAATCGTGACCTTCATCGCTACGTCTTGCTGGTCGCTTGTTGCTGCTTCGATTGTCCTCTCGCGTTCATCCAAGCGTGTGTCAATCGACACAACCTTGTAGACGATTGGTGTTACCCAATATAGCCCCGGACCTTTGACGTCTCCTGTGGCTCTGTCTAGCTTGACCACGACGCCTTCGTATCCTTGTTTGATAGTGCCGAAGCCCTGGACAACGATGATCGCGATAACGATGAACAGAAGAACCGCAACGATGCGGTTTCCCTTCACAGTTGGGTCTAACTTGTCGCTCTTCTTCATCCCTCCTGCTCCGTCTGGGGTCATCCTGTAATTGAAACGGATAGGCTTGAGGGCCATCCATGAAACAATGGCGATAACCGCTACTACTAAAAACTTTATACCAATCATGTGATTCGCTCCTTATCCTGCCTACAGTGCGTCGCTCAAGTCTTCCGGCTCTGTTGTAGCTGCTCCGGTCGTCTTAGGTGGCGTTTTCGCTGGCTTGCCTGCTGTTGCCCCGGTTTCGGCCTTCTTCTCCTCTGGAGATGATTTGGCTGGCTCTGGGGTTGTCTCTGGCTCGATGTCTATTGCTGGTTCCTTGGCTGCCTTCGCTCCGAAGCCAACGTCTCCTGTCGGGGGCGATACTGCCGGGAGTTCGATTTCTCCGATTCCAAGCACTTCGTCCTCTCGCTCGACTGCCTTCGATAGTTGCGTTTGAACCTCGACAGAAAGCGGTAGGTACTTCACGAATCTTCGAACGACTGTCTTCCGTGCCATCTCGTCATAGAAGTCTTTCCATGGTCCACTCGTGCCTGCCTTGGATAGGTTCCTGATCTTGTCGATCTCGTTCTTATCCATGACCTCGAATTGCTTCGCTCCGTCTCGCATAACCGCCACAGAATAGACTCCAACGATGGGGCCTCTGTCGTCTCCGAGAGGTGGTCGTACGTGGACGATGTTCGGGTTGAGTCCGTACTGGCACTCGAAGGTGTCGTTCTGATGAACCGCCCTGGCTTCGATTGTGCTGATCTCTCCGCTCCTGCGAGCAAGGTCGATAAGCCCTCGATAGCCGATCATAAAGACGGCTTCGTAATACTTGTGCTTATTGTTGTAGAACGGAATGACGTAGGCCGATCCAAGCTGTCCGCTGATGTCTAGGCCAAGTTCGGCTGCGTCCATCAACGCCCGAACGACGCTGATCTGTGTGCATTGGTAAATCTGTGGTGTCTTGCTCGCTGCTATCAACGCCATCTTGAGAAGTCGGTCGGGTCTAATTGACTTCGACGCGACCTCTGCGATTGAATCCTTCTTCGACTCCAATAGCGTTTTCAGTTGTAGAGCATTCCCAACGACTGCCGGTTTCGCTACATCCTGCGTGTTGCCTTGTGGCATCGTGCCTCCTCTTTCTTAACCCAAGTCGATTCTTCCGAAGACTCTGTTGAGCCTTTCTCTGTAGACTGGCATAGGATTCGACGCTCCGTTCTCCCACTTGTTTACTGATACGCGGGTTGTGCCAATCTTGCTCGCCACTTGCAATTGTGTTAGGCCACGGGCGAGGCGTTTTTCTCGGAGCTTCTTCCCGAATATTACGCTCTGTATGTCTGGTTTTTTCATAATGTACCGCCCTTTTCTCGAATGATAATGTACCGCTTAGTTGGTGTCAAGTCCTTTATGTTTCCTTGACGGCTTCGGGGTCAACCTTGACGACCTTCAATCGTAGGCTAGGCTTTCCCCTGCTGAGTGCTCCGCTGGCTGTCAATTCTTCCCAGCACTCCTTGATTGCCTTCCCCTTGCTACCCTTCTCTGCCGTCCCTGAAATTGCGCTCTTGAGGTCTGAGCCGCTGACCTTGACGCATCCGGCGATAGCTGCGTCGTCTGGAAGCCACTTCCGCATAATGGGCCACGAAATCAAGGCGTCTATTGTCTCTCTGCCTTGTACTTCGACAAGATCCATGAACTTGTTTTCCTCGCCTGGGATTGGCATTCGCTCGGTGTCCGCGACTCGTTGCTTCAACTGGGCAAGGAATTCATCGGCTGCCTTCTTCAAGATGGTGACGTGCTGGTAGGCTCTGTATGCCCGTTCTGGAATTAGGAATCCCTGTTCGTCGAGGATAGGCGTGATGAGCATGTCGCCTTCTGATACGACGAGCGAACGTGCCGTCTGTTCTAGCATCGCCCTTCGTGCTTCGCAGACCATCATTTTCTTGCAGTAGGTACAAGCTCTGCCCGGTCCGTAAGTCTGTCCGTCCCAGAAGATGTTGTACTTGACAAGCTCGTTGAGCCACGCCTTCAGTTCATCTCGCGTATAGGTGACGTTGTGCATTTGGCGGTCCCTCAACCATACGAGAATCGTTGTGACGGTCTTGATTCGCTTGTCTCTCGACATGAGCAACGCTGCTCCCATCATCATTTGAGCTTCGTAGTCGTCTTCCTCGTTCTTCCATCCGCTCTTCCAGTCAAGGACGACTGCGCGTTCCTCCTCTGGGAATGACTCGCAAACATCGAGCCGCCCACTGACCTTGATGAGCACCCGTTTGTCCTTCTTGAATTGGTGGGAGAACTTGAATTCCCATTTGATCTTCTCTTCGACGCTTGGTGTGAAGAACCATTTCTTCACGCCCTCGAAGTGCTCGTTGCCGTGCCATGCCTGCGCTGCAAAGATGCCAAGGAATTTCAGGCTTTCCGCTTCGTCTGTTACATGGTTCTTCACGGCGATGCTGAATACTTCGTCCTGAGCCGGGAACTTCCAGTCGTTCTTGACAAGCGACTCGCAAAGCTCGTGCGCTGCTCTTCCGAGGAGTGCCGGTGTCCCTACGCGGTCAATGAGGATGTCTTCGCTGGTGATAACACGGCTTGCATTACAAGCCTCAAGCATTGGGACACTCGAAGGCCAAATGGTGACTGTATTCTCTGGGTTCCACCTTGGGATGATCGGGGGATCAACGATGACCTCTTCTTCTGCCTTCTCTCCGACCGGCTCAGATGCCTTTCCATCCGGGGTGGCGTTCTTGGGCGTCTCTTGGGGGCCGGGGGTGTCTGCGGGGGTGCTCGCGGCTCCCTGTGATACCTCTGGAGATGAAACGTTCGCCTTGTAAGCTGCGAGGTTCGCTGGATCTTCCATCAATAATACGGAACAAATGTGCTTGCATGGGACAGCTAACGATCCTTCTTCCTGTCTCCCTACCCACGGACAAGTGCAGCTTCCGATGTAGTTGCCGCCTTCGTCTTTCCATACTTTGACCCTGTATCGTTGGCCTTTGCTCCCTGACAAGTACAGGATGGTTTCTCCTGTTTCATCGTACTGAACACGTTGTAGCCAATCTGGGTCAACGCGTTTTTTCCTTTTCTCAATATCGCTAAGATCTAGAACTATGGTTTTTGGCATCATATCTCCCTTTCCTGTCTACGTTACGTGCTTCCAAGTTATACGTCTTTCTATCTTCAGAACAGAGCTTGCGCTGATTCCGTTATCGGCGGCTATTTCTTTCTTCAAATCACCTCTTTCTAGCCGAGCCCTTATGTCTCTAACAGCCACTTCTGTCAATACTGCGCTTGGGTGATTCTCTCCGATGTTCCCTGGAATTAGTCCTGTTCTATAAGCGTGGGCTGTGTTTTCTGAATGAGTTACGTATTCAAGGTTTTCGATGTTGTCATTTGCTTTGTCTCCGTCGATGTGGTTCACGCATATGCCTTGTGGCTTCTCTCCTAGAAACGCTGCTGTCACAAGATGGCTGACTCTCCTAACGCTGGCCTTGCCTTCGTGGGTGAGACACACTTGGTAGTATCCTCCTGTGTCTTTTGTTAGCTTGCGAATTTTCCCTACCCACGTGTTGCTAATTCCTGAGTTGCTGTTTAGCCCAGGGCGTGATCGTCTAATCCTGCCATGGCTGCTTGCTTCGTAATTGTAACAACCCGGTATCTTTTTCCATTCTTCAGTCTTTATCATGATGGTGACATTATACTCTCTTTTGTGTGGCTTGCCTCTCCCTGATTATGCAACGCTCTCTGCCTCGAACCCATAGAAGATTCATAGCTGTAGACATCATTTCGTCTCCTCTTCTTCGCTGGGCTTTCGTGAATGCTGCCCTCTGGAACTGGGCAGAACTCGTAGGGCCATCGCCCGTATGCGGCTATGAATGACCCTACATCGTTCGCGTTCATTGGTATGCCGCTCATTCGTCTTCCTCGTAGTCGTCCCGGTCGTCGAAGCTGATCTCGACGCTCTGAACGAATCCGTCTTCGTCTATCCCAACCCAGACTTCGTATTCTCCGTTGCCCCATCCGGTGCACGTTGAGAGCGTTCCTGCAAGTTCAAAGAAGGTGGCCTCTCCTGGAGTTTCCTTCGCTTGGAGCTTATCGCAGAAGGTGTTGCCGTCTTCGGGTTCCTTGCCGCCTCCGCTCCACTCGGTTCCCCACACTTTGGG
>Ga0222637_1000440_pt1 | contig 18835 bp, 21 predicted proteins | sample AntAcemetagen143_FD_181149 | JGI IMG/M metagenome (GOLD analysis project Ga0222637, IMG submission 181149) | Saline water microbial communities from Ace Lake, Antarctica - #143 | ecosystem: Environmental > Aquatic > Non-marine Saline and Alkaline > Saline | place: Antarctica: Ace Lake...
AAGTCTTCATTCGTATTCACAACAAGTGGAGCCTCTGGGGGCCAAGTCAAATGGGCACCACCATTGGCTGCTAGATAAAGATTCTCAATCAACACAGTAGGCCCAGTGTCATCTTGGAACTGTACGTTCAAGGCTGTATCAGTTGATACGGTGAGTGACAGAATATACATCTTTCGGTCAGCGGTCTTCACCTTAACAGGAGCAGCAGAAGAAGCATCGGCAGAGGTGAAAGTAGCCTGGAAGTTCTGTGGCATAAGGCCGGCCAGGACTCTTCCGTATCGGTCAGTACAAATTCTAGCAGCGTCAGCATCCGCTCCAACATCGGTTGGCAACCCGGTACTATAGGCTGCGCCCATAATCTGGGGACCATCAGAACTTGCAGCAGAAGCGTGTACTGCATCCCAGTCGTCCATGATCTGTACTGCTGTTTCTATATTGGTTGTATCTCCTGCGATAGTCCCAAGGTGGGCAACACCATCATCGTCCGTAGCTAAAGTCACCCGTTGGACACCAGCTTCCAAAACACCCTCATTCATGCTAATGGCCGTGCCGCCTAGCTGTGCTAGGTTTGTTACAGTGGAACAAGTAGTAACCGTAGTGATAGTACCACCAACAATGTCGACATTGCCAATATTGTTATCACCGGCAGGCAAAGCAGCTACCACATCGCATTGCATTTGGGTACTAACTGCCCCAGCAATTGTTGCTAGGTGGGCTACGCCGTCGTCATCTGTAGCTAAGGTAACCCGTTGGCACCCCCCGTCAATGGCACCCTCGTCCATAGAGATGGCTGTGCCACTCATCTGAGACAGATTGGTAACAGTAGAGACCGTAGTTATGGTTCCACTGGCAATGTCAATATTCCCTATGTTGTTGTCTCCGGCAGGCAGAGCAGCAACGACATCTACCTGTAATTCAGTACCTCCAATACAGGCATCCAAAGCATCATCGTGTGTCCACAAGGCCCCGTTAGCATCACAACGCAGGGAAGCCCAGTCTCCCTCTGCTGGGGTTAACCCGGCCAGAGCATCGTCCCTTTCCATCATTGTAGCAGTACCAACGATAGGATTAGCCGTTGCTACATCCTCGGTATACTCAGTACCACCACCTCCACCAGTTACGTGTAAGGCACCAGTTGAACTAACCCGGAGAACGCTAACGTCACCATCAGCCTCGGTAAGGGTAGTAAGGGAATCGTCACGGACAACCCCGGCTAGAGTTACAGTATCAGTTGCCCCAAGGACATCATCAATTGGGTACTGTGTTCCACCACCGGCCCCGGTAACGTGCAATGCGCCAGTGCTGCTAACTCTTAATGGGACATAGTCACCATCCACTGGAGTAAGGGCTTCAAGAGCATCGTCCCTAACCGCCAATGCCATAACACCCACATCGTTTGCACCACAGGCAACATCCCTGGCCTTGCCTAGATTTGTTGCCCCTGCCCCAGGAACCACACTGGTGACATCGACGTCTCCGATATCAACGCCGGTATTAGTGGCTAGTTTACCAATTGATGCAGTACCAGCAGCAATAACCACTGCTCCTGTATTGCAGGCTGTAACCTTTGTATCTAGAGACGTGGTATCCCCTGCTATTGTTGCAAGATGTGCCACCCCGTCATCATCAGTTGCAAGTGTGACCCTTTGGGTCTGTGCAGATATAGCACCCTCACCAGCGGCGACATCTGTACCAGCTACATTGAGATTAACATTAAGGTAAGCTCCGTCAATGGCATTGTCCAACAACTCTACTGCTGTTTTGATAGCCCCGGTATCAGCATCTATTGTACCAAGTAAATTGTTGACCTCGTCATCCGTGGCAATAGTAACCCTCTGAACTCCAGCGGCCAGAACACCTGCTCCACCCACAACATCGGTTCCAGCAATGTTCATGTTTGTGTTGAGGTAGTTCCCATCCACCGCATTGTCAATAAGCTCAACAGCGGTCTTAATGTCAGTGGTATCTGATAGGATAGCAGCAGAATTAGTCTCAGCCTCACCAAACTTAATGTCGCCAATGTAAGTACCATCAGTAATATCACTAGCCGGGGCAGTGCGGATAGCATTGGCCTTGACACCAACATCAACAGCAATAATGGCTGAACTATCAGCAGTACCATCCGCCAACTTAACAACCTGAAAATGGTCAGAACCTACCTGATCTGTTTTAATTGAGGTTCCTGCACCAGCTGTAACAGCAACATTGTCAGCCATTTTGGGCTCCGATTACGGGATATTATAAGTTAAAGAAAGGAGTAGACCCATTGGCATCCCAGTGTCAATTGGAACAGCAGCAATGGAGGAAGAAATGTAGAGTTCAGTGTTATCGACTTGCATGATTATTGTACCGTCGGAGTGCTTGATTGTTAATCCAGCAAATTCAGGAGTAGCATCAACATGGATATCTTGCGGTCCAGACAGGGTGATAGTCCCATCAGCATCATCGGCTACAGTAACTCGGTTCGCAGTTCCTGCTACCCACGCGAATAGGTCTGAGCTAGACAGCTTCTTATCAGCATCGGTAGCAACGAGGCGACTGGCCGTGGCGTCCGGCAGTTCTATACTGCCGAACGACGGGTCAGACCCCACCCCCAACGAGTCGCGTATCTTGCCCAACGCGCGTATTGTGTCACTCTCGAACCTGGGTGAACCAGGTGCCGGGATATTGAATGTATTGTTCAGATCGCTCATGCGCGGGGCGTCCCCATTATCGGCACCGGCTGCGTGTTGGTGGAGCCACCAATTTGCGGGCGGTTGCTAAGCTCAGCAATGTACCGCTGCAACGATTGGTTTGCCTGGTTGGACGCAAACTGCAGTGCCTGGCCATGGACAGCCGTATTAGCGCCCATCTGTGCCGTCTGTAGCGAGGTCTGACTGCCGACGTCAATACCGTGCCTTGCCGTGGATGCACCAACCTGGGTACCATAAATACCTGCGGCCGTCTGCCCAAGATTCTGTAGCACGCCTGCCTTGGCCTGTGCAATGCCTACATTCGTACCGGGCCGTACTTCATTCTCATATGCGAGTTCGGCAGCGGGCATGTTGAGCGTGTTCGCCATGCCAGCGTTGACAGACTGCATTGCAATGTTGCTCATGGTTCTACGCTTACCAGTCTGGTACATTTTCTCAACGTCGCTGCCTGCACCTGAGAGGGTGTCAAGGGCCTGCTGAAACGGCTTTGTCACTGACTCTGGTGTGCCGCTGCCACCTGTAGCGGCGGCGGTGGCACCTGTCGGAGACGCTGCTGCGGCTTTCAACTTCTTCGCTTCCGCCTCCCGGCGTAGCTTCTCCATCCCATCCAGGCCCCACCCGCTGCTGCCGCCCTTCTTCCGGTAATCACGCACACCGCCACTGTTGGTTCTCAGGGTTCTTAACATCGTTAACGTAACCTCCTACCAGGCGATCCTTGTTCAAGGAGCATTTTCTCGAATCCCCATGTTTCGCTTACTGTGCTGTTGCCGAGCCTAACACCGGCATAGGCACCGCGCACACCACGCCTACGCTTGCTACCACGACTCCGGCCGGGGCCGCTGAATGTCAGTGACAGCTTGTACGCGGTACCGGCTATCAGCTTCTCAAATAGCTCTCCTGCTGTGTCCTCTGCCCACACATACATATAGGCGTCATCAGAATTATCCTCTGAGCCACCTGATATGCCGCCGGACAGCACCACATCAATAGATGATAGCGAGCCGTTCCGGCCATCGGGGCCCAGAGGGAGGGGGCCATAATCTACGAAGCTGTCAATAGCCACTGCGTCGTCATTGGTCACAGAGCTATCATCTACACGTAGGTACCCATCTTTACACCCGCCGATGAGCCCAGACAGCGTGGTATCGTTTGCAGCATAGTAGAACTGGCTATACACGCCATGGTCCGATGAGGCATCGGTGTCATAGAAGAAGCCTTGGGCCCGCAGGTCGTACCAGTATACCTGGCTGCTGCCGTCAGACAGCAGGGTGATACAGATCTTGATACCAACACGCGCTGGGTCATATCCCATTGTTATGCGGTGCGTTGATGGGTCCGCAGCTACATCGCCAACGAGATCAGGAAGCGACTCTTTGTTCACCGTGCTGACAGTAAGACCGCCACGGTCTATCATATGTAGCCCGCCGCTGCCCCAGAACCATGTGTTACCATCGCCGTCGAAACACCAACTAGTGCTATCAAATATGCCAACAGTGGTATCAATTGCCACCAGCCTACCACCCATCCCCGGGTTATCAATCATCATGTGCATCGAGGTAGCACAGCCGAACAACAGCTGCCCGTCACGGATCGGGATGATGGCCCGCACTACGTCACCGATAGCCCCTGCATTTCCAGTGCCTATGGCTGTCGGTCTATCAGCGGTGGTACGGTTGAGGTTGAAGTCCCACGGATTACCGGAGCCCGACGCTCGCGCCTGGTGTGGGTACTCTCTATCACCGGATAGGATCAGTCGCCCGCCCGATACGCCAACAAGGTATGCCTGATCTGGCATATCCCCGAACAACGTCGTGTCCCCGCCGTACACGGTCCAGTCGTACCAATGCGGAGCGGCCACCTCTGCGGCGGCGGTCATGGCGAAGCTGATGGCGTTACCATCGTCATCAGTACCAGTGACAGTCTCGCTGGCGGTGAATGTGGCGGTGGTGGTACGATACCCATACAAGACACAGGCATTCGTAAGCGCCGTGATATAGTCCACGATCATTTTGGCACCGCTGGTGCCGCCAGTCAATATATTGCCCCGGTCAGGGGGGTTTGCACCGACATCCGCCGTGGCAATCTTCGAGTTCTGAAAATCAGCCACCTTCAAGTTTGTGCCGTTGGCAACAAATACTTTGCCATAGGCCGATGCTACAGACAATTGATCGGATGTGTCGATGTCACTGTCTGATGCCGCTAACTTTACCATATCTCCTGCAGCCACGGCAATGTCCTCATAATAAAGGATGTTGTTCCCAATTGAAACCAGGCGGTGCTGCTCTTTGCTGGCAGTCGTAGTTAGTGTCACAGCCATTTTATATGCTCTCGTACCAGAGTGCGTCTTCCGCTACTGATATCAATCGTTTTTTGGTATCCCGGGCTGATGGCGGGGAAAACACATATGTGTCCCCGTACAGCTTTACAGTCTTTTCGTAAGTAGTGAGTCTCCAAAGAATACCACCGGTACTGCTGTATAGCCCGTGCCATGTATATTGTATCTCGTAGCTCAGATAGAAATTGCTTGAATCCCCGCCGTCACACTCCATGGTTAAGCAGTACTCTACCCCGGCAGATAGCTTTATGCGGTTGAACGTGTACCCTGTTATCCAAGCAAATGTTAAGCTAACCTCAGTAGCCGGTATTGTCACTGTATCCAGAACAGCACCAGTGGGCAAGTGAGATCCATCACAGGCGTATATATTGAGCCGCAGCCCCTCTACGGGTGCGATGCCATAAGCTCCACTGTAAACTTCTACATCCGTAACCCACGTGTCTGCTGCTGGCGTGAACACTTGCCCCCGCCAAGAAGTAGCACGTATGCCGGTCTGTCGCCCACCAGCTACGGCGGGTTCATCTATCAGCAACACCACAGCCATCAGGACGGTGCCTCCACTGCGGCGACAGCACAAATAGCTACTACGGGCTGCTCAGCACCGCCAATCTGATCGCCGCTGCCCCACTTCGATTTGCCGTCACGCTGCCCGCCGCATAGCCGACCACTGTAATACGGGCGGACATTCTGTAGGTTTGGGCTTGTCTGGTCGGGCTGTGCCCCGTAGGGGCCACCTTGGTGTAAGCCGCGAAATGGGAATCGTAGGATCATAGCAGTTACCCTTATGTGTTGTACGTGACATTCGGCCGCTGCACATAATGTACGCGGGGCCCGCTGCCGGATCGCATGACACCCGCCCTACGCGGGACGCTCCTGGCGTCGATCACGTACGCGGCTGGTAGATCGGACTGCAGGTACTTACCCATATACCCACGATCCACATCGGCAAACTCCTGCTCGGTGAACCCACGACAGGCCGACAGGATAGCGTCGTCAAACTGCAGCCCGGCTGGGTGGACCTCAGATGTCTCTACGTAATACGCAGCAGAGGCGGCTGCATCTGTTCCAGCAGCGGTGCCGTCTATACTGAGCCAATCGGCCACGGTAAATACGCCAGTTGCCCCGGTATAGTCAGTGATGGGGGCATAGCTGTACTTCCCAGTGCCGCTGATAATCTTGATCGTGTCGCCGTTGTAGTAGTCATCAGGATACAGGTTCGCCAACGTCGAGTCCGTCAACGACGTGGCCCCTGCTGCGGTGGCGGTACCGGACACCAGGGTGAGCTTATCAAATGATGCCTGGTATGGGAATACAATGGTGGTCTCGTCAGTGGGCTCGGGGTTTACAATCAGTTCCCACCTACGTTGCGTGGCGTTCGGTCGTATTGCAGCCACGAACGGGGCACCATTTTCGTAGACGTCGACCTCGCGGCTACGCCGTATGCTCTGCTCGCTGGTCCACTCGATCCCGCACGCGTCTTGCTCAGCAGCGAACGTGATCTGTCCAGTTGTCTGCCCCTGGAAGTCTTGGCTCAGAAGGTACCGGGCGGGGTCGGAGTCGATAACAAGTAGGGACTTGCAGATCCGATACTCGCTTGTGGTGTCAGGTGTTGACCCCCCGGACAGTGCGGTAAACTCGAAGATGCCAGTTGCTCCAGTATAGTCGGTGACAGTGGCGTACTCGTCGATCCCGGTTCCAGCAGTGATGGTGATCTTGTAGGTGTTGAAGAAGTCATCAGCATAGTCTGCCGCAATACCGCTATCGGTCAGCGTAGTAGCTGCTCCAGCCGTGGCCGTACCAGTGTAGGACCGGACCAGATCAACCTCCATCATTCGGTTACGCCATCGCCAGCCCTCTATGGGGCCGTGGGCTATGAAGTGTCGCACCGCATCGTTGACCACCTTAAGGCATCGGTCCATGTCAGAGCGGTCGGTGGGTGCCATGGCCTCTTCATTTCCGGTCGTCCCATAGTAGCCTATTTCGGCTGCAATGGCGACCTCTTTGACAAGGTCGTATACTGATAATGCCGAGGTCGCTTCTGCCATGTCAAATCCTTCCAGTAAGAAAAAGCGGGACCAGGGCAGGGGAACTGACCCCGGCCCCGCCAAGAAACGCTCGCAATCGTGCCGACTCAAACGGTAGAGGCATAGCGAGCGTCAGGCTGCGGATAGTATCCGCAGGGTTGCTACTACCTGTTACAACTCCTGGGCGATACGCACCCAGTCGATAGTAGACTCTGCTGTGTCGTCGCTTGAATTCACGGCGACAAAGTAGAACGCCAACTCTTCCCCAGTGGGGAACGTCGCTGTCGCCAGCAAGCACGTATCAGCCAGTGCTACACCATCGGCGTAGAACGTGACAGTGGTACCGTCACAGTAGATGCCGAGCTTCTTATATGTGGCGGCCTCGATAGTGACAGCATCAGCCTTAACCGAGACGGCAGCGCCACTGTTCTTGCGATGTACAGTGTCGAACTTGTCACCGTCAGCAGCCAGCTTATGGAAGCCTACGTAGTCAAGATCGTTCAACGTATCGTCATTGGCAATAAGCGCCAGAGTAGAGTTAAGCCCCTCTTGTGCGAACCCGCAGAAGATGCCGAACTTGGCGTCGGTGATGTTCACTGACTTCACACGGGCCTCGAACCAGAACTTCTTGCCAACTACGAACTTGATCTGGCCAGCAGTGTTCAGCCCGCCGAGGATACAGATACCCGCGTCTTCGTTGTCCGTCGTACAGCCCAGGGTGAGAGTCCCGACCGGCTCGTCGGTTTCCATCGAGATAACAGAGCCACCTGTAGAGGCGGAAAAACCTGTCACACCGTGCCCGAGATCAGTAACGGTCTGAGCGGCAGCCAGCACATAGTTGCCGTCGTGGAAGTCATTAAAGTACGTTAGCCCGTCGTCCGACCCCATCTGGAACTGTAGCCAAGGGCATGTGTCCCAGATTAGCGGACTGGAGTTACGACCAGCGGCAAGACCAGCAAGTTCGGTGGCCTCGATATGGGCCACTACTTCTGCGGCCGAAACAGCAGAGTCAATGTTCTCCACCGTCACTACCTGGTTGAAGTCACACGACAAAGCTGTGCCCTCGTTGATGTACTGGGCCCCGCTGTCCGTGTCGATGAAAGTGCAACCTGGTGCATACCCAACCGTAGTGTCTACCGGCTTCGTAATGCCGTACACGAAGGTCTTACCGTCCTCTGTTACGTGCTGGGATCGTGGAGCCGCAATCCCGGCAGGTGCCGGGACGTGCTCCATATCCTGCAATTCTTTGTATTGAAAAGCCATGTGGCCTCCTTATCTGCCGCAAGCGACTTTGTCGTTCGCGTAGCGGACCCAGTCGATCTGCAGGTCATCAGCCCCACCGGCGTCGTCCTTGATGCCGATGATGATACCGAGGGCATCGTCCAGCTTGTCGCCGGTCAGGTCGTCAATATCTAGCGTTGTGGTCTGGGCTGTACCATCCACATAGAACGTCACGGTGGACTTGCCATCGAACTTGAATCCGAGTTTCTTGTACACGTCGTCGTTCGTGGTAGTACCCGCGGTGTTCGTCACCACATCGGCCTGAACAACTGTGACTGTGCCACTATCACCGTCCTGGTGATATACGGTATCGATGCCACCCATGTTGGTGCCATTAGTACCGGCCATGAAGCCGATAAAGTCGTAGTCAGCCAAAGCAGTCGTGGGGTAGCTGGTGGGATCATCGGCAATAGCATCAGCCGCCATGAGGGCGGCCTCGCCGAGACCACAGATGATCGAGGCATCCGCGTCACCGTCCAAGACCTTGATGCTGGCCTCGAACCACAGTCGCTTGTTGCTGTTCTTCTTGATGACCTCGTTACACAGCATGTTGGAACAGATGAACGCTTCGTCGTCCGCCGACCCGCTGCCGCTGAGGTTGATGACGCCATCGGCCTCGTCAGTCACTACGGCGGTATCGGGGCTGGTTCCGACCACATACCAAGGACCAAGCTGGGTGGCGTTGGCAACGAAATTCATGGTGAACGTGTCCCACACATACGTCAGTTCGTCGGGTGCAACCAGGGACTTATCGACAGGGCAATCACCCCAGATGTTCGGGCTCGGTTGCCCGGCCGTCCCGGCGGTACTGTATTTCACGGCTAGACTCATGGTTATGCTCCTTTGTGTTTGTTGATGTAGTTGATTACTTTCGTGAGAATGTCTATGTCGTCCCTTGCAAAGCAGTTCGCGTACTTTACCGGTATCGTGGTCGTGGTCTACGCATAACCGCGTCACTGCGGCTCTACCAGTATGACCCCGCCACATCTTAGTTTCCGGCTCGCTGCATATCACACAGACTCCGTCCTGTGCCGCAAACATACGGTCATAGTCATCTAGGGTTATGCCGTACACGTGTTGTAGACGTTGGCTCTGGTGTGCGCGTTTTCCGTGCTTTGTCCTAAGCCGCGCTCTTCTATTATCCTCAGCGCACGCTTTGCATGTGCGACGCACTCCTAACCCCGTCTTCGATTTGTGGAACGCATCCTTGGGTTTAACTGATCCACATTTCTTACATTTCAGCATGTCGGACAATCCCCTTATCTCCTACTTGTTAGGCAGTGATGGCCTTGTGGATCACGAAACCCGCACTCCTGGGGTCATCACACCAGATATTATGGGCTCCATCTTTGAATAAAGTCCAGACGGTATGCTGCTTCGTCCCACCATGGACCGGCCCGCGCGTGTTCATCCAGTAGCCCGAGTACACGACCGGCTTGAAGATCGACAGGTCAACAAAGTACCACGGATCAGTACTGTCAGCGGTGACAACATCAGTCGCAGCATCCAAGCTCTTGATGCCGATGACATCGACGCTGTTGATCATCATGTCCGTACCCTCGGTCACAACCATGCGACCGAACGCGTCCTTCGTGGTGTGAACGTCGTCCTTGGCATCGAGGTAGTCAAACATCTCAGCCTTGTTCGGACGGCCAGTGTAGATACGGGACTTCGCGGATTTGCGAACCTCAAAGGAGGTGGCACCCAGCGGGGCCTTGAACTCGCGGTAGAGGAACGCGGTACGCAGCTTCTTGATCAGGTCGTTGTTGACCGCCGTGTAGGTGTCCGCCCAGTTCTTCCAGGTCGTGTGCGTGGCGGCGTCGATACCCGAGCACACAGTACCAGTCGAGCCGTTGCGATAGCGGATCGTCTGACCAGAGAAGTCACCACCATCAGTGGCGTCTGCATCCAGCATCCGAATGTAGTACGGGATGCCACGGGGGTACTTGTTGTCGGTCGCGCTGGTCGGGGCCTGCCACAGGGCATCCTCAAACAACTTGGCAAGGTTCCACAGGGCCTGGGTCTCTTTGACCTTGGCAAGGTCGATGAAACCCTCGGGATCAGACTTGTTCTGCAGGATCTCGAACTCATCCCAGGACCAGTTCGCAGTCATACGACACCAGGGCATCGTGAACTCTTCAATTGACTCACCCTGAGAGAGTTCATCGACTTCGTAGTAACCGACATAGCGAGCGGTGCCAGTCTGACTCAGCAGGGCCTTGCCAGTGATCGTGGTCCCGCCCTGTTTCTTGATGGAGTCTTCGTTGAAGATACGGGCAGCCTCGAAACGGTTGTCGTCCCAGGTGACCGTAAGCTCGTTTTTGGGGTACTTGGTGTGAGTACTGGCAACCAAGCCCGCCAATTGATCATACGTGTAACTCATAGTGTCCTCCTAGGCTGGCTCAACCGAACACGCTTTTGAGTTCGGCAGCCATGCCTGCTACAGCTTCTTTGTGGCTATGCTCACCACCGGAACGCTCCGATGGCCGTTGTCCGCTGGGCCTCAGTGTGACACCCTTCTCACGCTTCTTGGCCGACGCTGTGATCCTACTGCGGACCACTTGCTCGGTCATGGGCGCGGATACTTCAAGGTGGGCACGTTCCAAGGCCTCTGCGGTACCCATCTTTATCCCTGATGCAGCTGCACCGTACAGTAGCATCTGGGCACGGTTACACACCTCGACCCGGTTCGCCTTCTGCCCGGGCAAGAGGTGATCCCAGTTACCGAGGACAGACTCGTTTGAACCATACAGGTCCGCATACGGCCCAAGGTCGGGAGACCCGAAGAACGTACCGATCTGCTGGCGTGAATTAACCTCCTCTTCTACTGTTCTGGTTGGCACCTGCGATTCAGCTACGGACTGTTGCACAGGCTGCTGGCGATCCTTCAACAGGGTTGTCAACACCTCAGCCATTGGGTCATCGTCACCATAGTGGTCCTTCACCTTGGCAATGAGATCGGCAACCTTACCTTGCGGCTGCGCGGACTGGGGTGCGGGCTCAGGCGTATTCTGAACCTGTTGTGCGGCTCTGCCAATCTCACCGAGTCGCTTCGATTCGGCGTTGACCATTTCGTAACACTTGGCGAGTGTCTTTGCCGCGAGATCAGGGGACGCATCATACAGTTCCGAGATCCCTTCTGCTTCCATGCCCATACGCAGGGCAGCACGATAGTGACTGTCAGACAATGCTGGCTTGTCGGCTTCCCCAGCGTCATCGTCGGCTTCCGGGTCAGGATCAGGATCAGCTTCCCCTTCCTCGGGCTCAGGATCAGGCTCAAGGTCGGGGGTAGGGTCACCCTCAGCTTCCGGTTCGTCAACGACGGGCTCGGGGGTAGGCGTCCCGGTTTCACCCGGGGGGGCAATGCCTCCGTCAAAATCGATTTTGTCTATCTCAGCTTGCAGCGACTCTACTGCCTTGACTTCCGCTGCCATCTGATCTTCGTGTTCTTTGCTCATATTCGGTTCCCCTTAGATTAGTTGCTTTCGTCCGCCTGCCTTCACGACACCACGGCCATCGTAATACTTGTCCGCCTGCGCGACCGAGGTCAGTACCGGGCGGTTAAGGTGGTCTATCTCAACACCCGGGTACCGCTCCCGGTGCTCTGCACGTTGCGACGGATGGATGGCCAACGCATCCGAGTGTAGGGCCTTGCGGTAGCCGCTCTGGTACACCTGGGGTATGTTGGCAGAGAAGTCCTTATCCATCAGAGCACCGCACGAGGGACATAGCTCTGTGCGCCCAGATTCTGCCATGGGCTTGACCACATCCTGGCGTCCCTCGCACTTGGTACACACATAGGCATAGGTTGCCATTACTTCTTCCCCTTCTTGCGCTTATCGACATCAGACGGCATGTCTTTCGCCGTCACACCGGCTGCGGCCAACTGCGACTGCACCTTCTTCGTGGCAGCAGTCTTCTTGTCGGCCTTTTTCTTCTTGGCCACCTTCTTGGGCTTCCCCCAGTCCGGGGACTGCATCTGCGGATACTTCTTCTTCATGTTGGACTCTGCCTTCACTCTTTCAGCGAGGGTGCCCTTGCCGATGGCGATCTTCTTTTTCTTCTTGGGTTTGCCGAACAGTCCCATTACATACCTCCACGATTCAAGTTCTGCTGCCCAACGGCCGCTGCGGCCTGGGCGTTCTGGTTAAACTCCTGGGTCGGTGTCCCCATTGGCGTGCCACCCACAGGCATGCCGCCGTTCTGTGTCACGCTCTGGCCCATGTCGCCGCTCTTCTTGGGCGAGCCCATTATATCAGCGTACCACTGCATGCGGGCCTGGAAGTTCTTGTCGGTCCAGATACCATCAGCGATAGCCGATATGCCAAGCTCATCAGCCACGGTGGACAAGTACGTCGAGATATTGAACGGCTGCCCAGCCTGAGTAGCAATCTGCAGTGCAGCAAACGCTTGCGGCAGGACCTGTGTAGTGAAGTACGTCACGGCCTTCTCACGGGCGATTGGGTCAATCTTGCTCATAGACCGCTCGACAATCTCGAACCCGAGTGTCTCGATGCGGCCAGTCTTATCATCAGGCGTCAAGTACAGTTGCTCCTCCTCGCCAGTAGGCAGCCGCTTGATCAGCGGGATGCCGGGCTGTCCGGGTTGGAACAACAGGTCGTCATTGTGCAGGAACCAGGCCTGCTTACCAGCAATCTCCCCGGTGATATCATAAACCATGTCCCGCATATCACCGATACTCACGGACGCATTCTGCTGCAGGATCTGTTGGCCAGTCGCCTTATCAGAGTTGATTGCGGAGCCACTCATCATATCCGGGTTACCAGCCACGAGGTTGAACCAACCGTACAGGTTCTGCGTCATCTGCACGGTGCCCTGGTCAGCACCTTCATAGGATTGGATATTGATACTGTTCGGGTCCTCGGTCGCTATCCACTCACCGTCGACGGCGTCTTGTACTGCCATCGCCGCGTCGTAGTTGGCGGGGCTATACAGGCCCACATTCTTCTGCCGATCAGACTGATCCATTGCCTTCTTGAACAATCGGTTGGTCATGTCCGCGAGATCGCGCCACACGCCAACGGGTGCCACCGGGAACGGGTTGTCCGGCACTGGCTGCGTGATCGAGCCGAACGTATAGTGGCCGTCTTCGGGGCCATAATACTCGGACACGTTGAGGAAGTCCTTCATCACGGCTTCCTCGGGATCGGGGATGTAGCATACCGATTCCGCCTCTGGCACCCACACCTCGGCAATGTTGACGTAGTCCTGCCAGGCGTTGAACTCCATGGACTGCGGGTCTCCCTGCGTGAGCGCCTCAGCCCGCTCATCGTGCTTCGTGCCCGCTCGGGGGAGCCGCCGGATAAGGTCCTTGTCCCACCCGTCCATCTTCATCAGTCGGGCCCGCTCGATATGTATGCGGTGCCCAATAAAGTCCGCCTTGCTGAAATCGCGGCACAGCGGATCACAGGTCATGTCATCAAGGCTGATCAGCTGTGTGTAGATCTGCATCGGGTCTACGTTGATGTCCTCAACGAGCTTACCCGTGTAGTCGAGCGATGTCTTGAACGTGGCTAGCCCGCCGAGGGCCATGTCGACAATACTGGCACGCAGTATCCGGTGCAGTTTCAGCTGCTCATGCAAGTCACCCAGTGCCAAGCCCATCTTCTCTGCGTAGTCGCGCTGCTGCAGGATCTTGGTGACCACCTTTGTCATGCCATTCTTCTGCACAAGGTTGGGCACCAGGGCCCGGATGGCAAGGAACACCAGGTTGATCGGCCGCTCGCCGGTCAGGCCATGCTCCTGGGCCATGTACGTGCCGATGTATTCACGTACCGCGTACGCCCGGGCCTTACGGAATCGCTCGAACCGCTTGAACCCCTCCAGGGCGCTCTCACTCAGTTTCTGTGCAGTCAATGATCGGGACATAGGTGCCTCGTATATAGAGTAAATGCTTGGGTAGCTGTACTATGTTGTTAGATTTTCCACCTATCCGCAGTTTTCCCGCTGTCACCTGTCAGCCACACTTCATCACCGGAGAATAACAGCACAACATCCATGTCGCCCCCCTTCCGGTAGACAAGCAGCTGCTTGACAGCATCGGGGTTATCCGGGTCATGCACATAATGCATCTCAAACTTAACAGGTTCATATACTAGTGTTCTTGCCAAACTTGGCTCCCCGCCCTTTGTGCAGGGGCCCCCTTGGATCACTTTTAGAATCATAATCTGCCTGCCTTTCTGTCTATGCTACCCAAGCACTCCTACCTAAATGAATACGGTCTCTGCCAACCCTTCGGTTTCCGTGACGCCTGCTTCCACTTGTTGAACCGGTGCTCCCACGTTGCTTCCGGGGCATCAGAGAAATTCGTACGCAGTTTTATCTTGGCCTTGTTCAGCGTCGTCAGGGCATCGGCAATCGTTCGGTCACCATGCCCCAGGTACTCGGCCTTGCTCTTGTCGCTCAACTCTGCGGGGCCCACGCCACCGCCCGGATACGTGATGTACGTCTTGGTTTGGTCTAGGCTCTGCTGATCACGGTTTATGACCTTGCCCTCGCGCATCTGCCGTTCATATTCCCGCAACAGCAGGTTCTTGCGCTCACGGTTGGAGTGCCAACCGTACTTTGCTGTCTTCTTGGTCGTCACCTGTCCAATGGTCTCATCGCGGTAGTAGAACGGGTACTTCATCTGCTTGATGAATACGTTACCGAAGTCCCACCCTGGCCCATTCATTTCCCACGCGACAAACGGCAGGTGGCGGGGTGCGGCACCACCGACCCATACGGCCAAAGCGACGATAGTTCTCGCGGCGTCGTAGGGCGGGGCAGTCTTACTAGCCCACTTGGCGACGATCTCACCTGTCTGATCACATCGGATCGAAGCGACGGACTCCGTTGTCGTGTCACCGCCCTGCCCCCTCGACAGGTCAATACCCATCGTGTAGGTCTTGGTCTGGTCGAGTCGCCCCTTTATCAACGGGGCCCAAACAGACAGGTCCCCCTTTGGGCCCCGGGTCAGCTTGACGGCCGTTAGGTCCCGACGACGTAGCAGCAGCTTGGCCACAGAGCCGTTTGAGATCTTGTCACGCAACTCAATGTTCAGCTGCATGCGCGGCTTGCGTGCATACATGGCTGCGTGCTTGTCAATCTCGGTGTTCGTGAAGAAAGAATCCCCAACTTCGCTCTCCATAGCGTAAATTTCCCGTGCCACCTCCCTCCAGCCATTACGCTCAATCTCTGACTCGATGAACGGGCTGGTTATACGGTACTCCTTGGTAACATCATCCTGTAGTACGAAACGGCCCGCACCTTTGCGGGGGTGGTCCCATGCGTAGATTCCGAACACGTCAATGGTGCCACTATTTTTCCAGTTTGAGTAAGTCGAGCCGGGGAGATTAACTGTCGAGTTCACAATTCTACACGGGGTCATGGCCGATGTAGACCGTTTGATAGACTCCCCATTATCTGCCTTAGCAAACTCATCGAGGAGAACAACGGCGCACTGGTCGCCTGATAGTGCTGATGCGTTAGTAGACTCACCAGCTATAGTTGAACCGTTCAGTTCGTTATGGATGCGCATAGTAGTTCGGTTATCCCGTCCGCGCCTGAGTACGCCCGGGGGGCACATCCATTCTGGCAAGTACGTGTTGATCGTGTCGTGCTTAAAGAACAGTGACTTGCTGATCGGCGAGTCCACAAGGCTCTCTACGCGGCTTAACTCACGTATCTGCGTGCCCGGTCTGAACAACCACAACCAGTGGTTAAACATAGCACAAATCCACGACATGCCCATTTGACGACTCTTGTCAAACAGGCAATCTTTCCCAGTCGTGAAGTGTTCCAGTAAAAATTCAAACGCCTCGTCCTGCTTCTCGAAGGTGATGAACGGATGCAGTGACACCTTCGCCGGGATATTACGGTGCAGTGTCGGATCGATCTCCTGCTCCCACAACGTCCAGCAGAAGGAATTTACCCACCACAACACCGACGCCTTACACGCGGCCTTAAGGTCGTTCTGCAGCACCGGGTCGTGTTTAGCCCTGTGGAGCAGCTTCTCGCGGTATACCACATTCTCGCTCTCGCGCATGGGCACGATCAGGCCCGTCCGGGAGCATGTCCAAGTCTTACGCCCGGATGGGAATGGCGTAGATAGCTCGGGTTTTATGCTGGTGTCAGCCATTACTTACCGTGCCCCACTAGGTAATCCGCAGCTGCAATGCACCGTTCCGGCGTATCTCCCAACAGTCCTATTGCCTGATTACAGTTAGAGCACAACAGCCCCCGTATTTTACCGGTGCTGTGGTTATGATCTACACACAGATGTCGCAGTGCCCCGGCGTACGTCACGGTCTCTGGTCTTTTACAAATCGCACACATACCATCCTGCGATTCCCACATCTGCTCATACTGTTCAAGGGTAATCCCGTAGTTAGTTTTGAGGCTCTGCCGCCGGACATATAGGGGATCGTTCTCTATGCGTTCCCTTAGTTTCATTGCGTTGTATGTGCTATAGCACTTCTTACACCAGCTCTTACGCCCATCTCCAGCCTTTGGGGACTTCCCGAACGCACTTGCCTTCTTCTCCACTCCGCACCGGGAACATACCTTAGTCAGCATCAGCGTCCCTTATAACGTCACCCGCCATCGTATTCAGCCTATCCGTATTGAGCCTTGAGATTTTATCTGGTACGGACTCCTTGCCATCATCAGCCTTGGTATCGTTAGACCCAGGCTTACCGTCTGAGCGGTCGAGCACAATTTTGACGTAATCTATGCTGCCCGGCGTGACAGTGCCATCTTCATCAGTTGTTGGCAGCGCCATCGCCCAGCACTGTCTCGCCAGGGCCTCGGCCTTACTGATGATACGCGGGGGGCCCAGGATACCGGTGCTGGTGTCCTGCACTACCTCAGTGAGTTCTGTGCCCACCGAGCGGATCAGTTCACTCAGAGCCCTACCGGCTCGCTGCTTGTTGCCAAGCTCGCGGAGATCATCGCCGTGGGGGTGTGGTTCAACTTTTTTCTTAGCTTTTTTACGTGGCATCTATGACTCCCCTGCTGTCACCAAATAGCCGCAGGCTTCGGACACGACCAAGATCAGTCAGGTAGACCTGCTCGATCTTAGTGCCCCAACCCCGCGCGGCACCGGCCAGGTGCTTGCGTAGCTCCTGCTTCACGGCCTCGATGTTGTGGCACTCCTCAAGCGTGCAAGTCTGCACGAACTCAAGGATCACACCAAGGGCCAGCGTAGCGAGCCCCTTATCAATGTCCTGCACTGCAAACAGGGCTTTCTCGATATCACTGATGTGGTACCGGAGAGCCCCGGACACTACGATCTCCTGCCCATCCTTGGTGCGTATGGTCTGCGGTGGCAGGTCGACTACCTGCGTCACGACCTCCATGGCAATGACTTTCTGGATCAGTGGCCACACTATGTACCACCCTGGGGACAGCACCCTGTAATGGCTGCCGCCAGTTATACGAGCAGCCATCTCGGTCGGTTCTATCATCACCAGCGTCGGTATCAGCGACAGTATCTTATCGAAGATCTGTTGTAGCCACTCCACGCGTTAGTCCCTGCCCCCCGAGGTGACAGACATACCCCCCATGCCGCCGTGTAAGGCCACCAGCCGTGATAGGGGGGTCATGTCTGGGGTCATATCGCTCTACCTCCTCGGATGATCAGGCCCCGTTTCTTGAGGGCATGGTATCTCTGTGAATACTGCTCAAAAGTCATTTTGCCATAGGCGTACTTGTACCGCAGATCCTCCTCCTCACGGGAGATCTGCCTCGGTCTACGGTTGTCGCCTTTGCCGCTCATGTCAATTAGCCCTGCCAAACCGATGCGTAGCCATGGGGACCTCATCCTGGGGCCAAACCACGGCCACGTCTTCCTCCTTGAGGACCAGGGCGGGCTTCTCGTCAACTACCAGATCAAAGATACCCGTCTGCTTGACCCGCATCATAGCGAGCAGCGGCACGAGGACAGTGTCACCAACCTTAAGGCTCTTGACGTCGGGGCCAATGCAGATGACCTCACCCTTGTTGGATTCCTCCTGGGCTGAATCGGGCAGTAGGATGCCCTTGCGCTCGCTTTGGTTCTCACCGCGTATCACTATGATATTATCGTGAAGACATTTCATTTGGTTCCCCTTACTCAGTTGTCAGCGACTGTTCAAGTACCACTCCGCGAAGCCACGGTAAAATTCCTCCATGACAACGGGCTCCTCCATATCTTGCACGACATTAAACCTACACAGGGCAAAGTGGGTACGCACGGCTTCGATGGTGTCGACAAACCTGGCGACGGGTACCGAGAAGTTCAATGTCTCAGCCTGTCCAGCGACGAGAACACCGATCACCTCACCATCGAGATTGAACACAGGCCCGCCCGAGTTGCCGGGAAAAGCCGGTGACGTCGACTGCAGCATCACGTGCCAGTTGTACCTCTTATACTGCTCCCAGCCGTTGCGGGAGTAGAGATCGCGTTCGAGGGCCGACAGGATGCCAACGGATACAGAGTTAAAGTTGTCCCGGCCAAGGGA
>Ga0222637_1000443_pt1 | contig 18728 bp, 19 predicted proteins | sample AntAcemetagen143_FD_181149 | JGI IMG/M metagenome (GOLD analysis project Ga0222637, IMG submission 181149) | Saline water microbial communities from Ace Lake, Antarctica - #143 | ecosystem: Environmental > Aquatic > Non-marine Saline and Alkaline > Saline | place: Antarctica: Ace Lake...
TATCAGGGTTACATTCCGTTGAAAATTCTGTTTCTAGGTCAAAAACAACCGTCTCAGGGGTATATCCTTTATTGAATGCTGTTGCATAAACAAAAGGTTTAAAAGCTGAACCTGGTTGTCTGTGAGCAAGAGTAATATTAAAATTACCATCAATATCTTTATCGAAATAATTACGAGAACCAACCATAACAAGTATTTGACCAGTTTGGGCATCGATAGCTACAATAGCTGCATTTTCAGCATTGAATTTTTCTGTGTTTTCTAAAGCATATTTATTGGCTATTTGTTCAGCTTTTTCTTGTAAATCATAATCTAAAGAAGTAATTACTTTATAACCTTCTTCAGAAACTTTTTCTCCATATTTTTGTTCTAAATATTCTTTAATAAACATTACAAAATGGGGTGCAAGTATTCCTGTCTCTGATCTTGGTATGAATTCTAATTCTATTTTAGAACTAGATAAATATTCTTTTTCAGAAATAAAACCATTTTTAAGCATTTGGCTTAAAACTAAATTTTTTCTTGTTTCTAATCCATCCCTATTATTACCATAGGGTGAGTAGTAGGTTGGGGCCTGTGGAATAGCTGTTAAATAAGCTGATTCAACTAAATTTAAATCTTTAGCATTTTTTCCAAAAAAAGCTAAAGAAGCTTCTTCAATTCCATAAATATTTCCTCCATAAGGTGCTTCGTTTAAATAAAGATTAAGAATTTCTTCTTTTGTCATAACTTGTTCTAGTTTATAAGCAAGAACCCACTCCTTTAATTTTCTAGTTATTTTCTTTTCTGTAGTTAAAACTGAATTTTTTACTACTTGTTGGGTTAAAGTTGAACCACCTTGACTAAAACTCATTGTTTTTATATTAGCTAAAGCTGATCTTAAAAAAGCAATTGGTTTAACTCCATTATGTTCGTAAAATTCAGCATCTTCAATTGTTACAATGGCATTTTTAGCATAAAGAGATATTTCTGAGAAGGGAACTATAGTTCTTTTTGTATCTTTATGTAAGTCATATAAAAGAACTTTACCTGTTCGATCGTATATTTTAGTTGACTCAGTTACTCTTCTATCGGAAATAGATTTTAAATCAGGTATTCTAAAGGTAGATATCCAAATAAAGATACTTCCACTTATAAGTAGTGAAAAAATAAAGAAAATTAAAAATAATTTTCTAAACCACTTTCTTTTTGTTTTCTTTTTTTTCATTTTATCTAATAGGGTTACACGCAAAATAAGTTAGACCAACTGCAATAGCATCATATTCATCATCATATTTTATTTCTTTATCTATTTTAATCAAGTTTTTAGTCATTGTTGTGACTTGTTGTTTATCACCCCTTCCATAACCAGTTACTGCGATTTTAATTTGTAATGGTGTATATTCAAAAACTTTTAATTCATTATATAGAGCTATATATTTTATCATTCCTTTAGCTTCCGATACCAACATAACAGTTTTTTGGTTATTATTAAAAAATAATGATTCTATGGCCATAACTTCTGGCTTATATTTTTTAATTATTTCTTCAATTTCTTCACCGATTAATCTTAATCTTTCTGTAAATTCTTTTTTTGATGAAGTTGTTAAACAATCAGAATAAATTAATATTTCTTTGTTATTTGTTTTATCTGATTTTTCTAAAATCGCTACACCTACTCTATCATAACCTGGATCTATAGAAATTATTTTCATTTTTATTCTATATTAGTAAAAACTTCTTGTACATCATCATTATCTTCAAGTTCATCAATAACTTTTTCTGCTCTTTCCATATCTTCATCAGATAAAGAAAGCATAGTGTTGGGTGTCCATTTATTTTCTTTTTTTTCAAAACCCCAAACAACTGAACCTATTCCTGCTAAAGCTAGATTATTTTTAGACAAAGTATGTCTTATTTCAGCAGCTGTTCTATTTTTACTATCTGTTAAACATTCAATAATCATTGCACAACCTCCTGGGCCGTAGGCTTCATAGGTAATAGCTTCCATGGAGCCGGCATCTGCTCCCATTCCTTTTTTAACTGCCCTAGTTATATTATCAGCAGGCATATTAACTGCTTTAGCTTGATCAATAGCTGATTTTAAAGAAGGGGAATTGATATCTCCACTTACTGTTTTAGATTCCATAGTAATTAACTTAGCAAATTTAGAAAAAATCTTAGATTTTTTACTATCGGTAACCGCTTTTTTATTTTTTATTTTTGACCATTTATTATGTCCTGACATATTTAAATTTGTTGATTATCTAGTAAAACAGATCTAAAAAAAGTCTATTTAACCTTATTTTTAAACTACTTATTATATTTAATAATATCTTAGATAAGCCTAAATGTCTATAATAAAAAATAGTTTAAAAATTAATAAAAAAGTGTTTTTTATTAATCAAATAAAAAATATAACTATGTGATATTGATAAATTTATTAGAGTTTTATTTGAAGGTGTTGAAAGGCTTTTTCTGTGGCAACACGTCCACGAGAGGTTCTTTCAATCAGACCGAGTTGAATTAAATAGGGTTCATTAACTTCTTCAAGAGTTGAACTTTCTTCTGATAGAGCTGCTGCAATAGTTCCTAATCCAACCGGTCCACCTTTAAATTTATCAATGATAGTTAGAAGGATTTGTCTGTCTAATTGTGATAAACCTAATGAGTCTATCCCAAGCATTTCTAAAGTTTGTTTAACAATTTCTTTGTTTAAAGTACTTTTATTGACTTGTGCTAAGTCTCGACATCTCTTTAAAAGAAAATTTGCTGTTCTTGGTGTAAAACGACTTCTTTTAGCTATTTCTAAAGAAGTATTTTTATCTACAGTGACTCCTAAAATAGAAGCTGATCTTTCAATTATTTTAGAGATTTCTTCATCTGAATAAAATTCTAAGCGAAAAGTTCCTCCAGAAAATCTAGAACGTAAAGGAGAAGATAACATTGACATTCTAGTGGTGGCTGCAATTAAAGTGAAAGGGGGTAGTTCTAACTGAATAGTACGAGCAGAAGGTCCTTTACCAATAATAATATCCAAAGAATTGGATTCCATGGCTGGATAAAGGATCTCTTCAATATTTTTATTTAAACGGTGAATTTCGTCTATAAACAGAATATCTCCAGGAGAAAGATTAGTTAAAATTGAAGCTAAATCACCAACTTTTTCTATGGCTGGACCAGAAGTTATTTTAATTTGTTTATTAGTTTCTTTTGAAATTAGGTAAGCAAGAGTAGTTTTACCAAGTCCAGGGGGACCATAAAATAGAAGATGTTCAGGTTGTTGAGATCGTTCTTCAGCGGCTTTTAAAAGTATAAAAAGGTTATTTTTGATGTCCTGTTGACCAATATAATCATCCCATTTAGTTGGACGGAGGGTTTGGTCTAAGAAAACATCATCTTTTTTCTTATTTGATGGTTTCTCTGGTTGAATAAGGTTTTTCATAGGAGTTATTTTTTGTCCTTGACATCAATCTATTTCTATGTTAAGTTTAGGCAAAGTTGAGAACATAATTCTCTAAGTAATTGAAATAACTTTACCGAGGTTTTTTCCAGTTATTGGTATTTATACCAATTTACTCGAACTTTCCTTAGATAAATGTTTGCAAAATGCAATTACTTAGAGAATTATATTCTCAATTTTTTATTTTATCTACTACTTAATATATCTAAGCATAAAAGCTATTCCAAATCAATAACTCTCTTTAATTCTTCAATAGTTGTTAACCCATTTAAGACTTTTATTATTCCATCTTGCTTAAGTGTTAATATATTTTGTTTCTGAAAGATGTTATTAATTTCTTTTTCATCTGGATTTTTTTCAAAAATCTTTTCAATCTCATTATCTATTAAAATTGCTTCAAAGATACCTAACCTACCTTTATAACCAGTTCCATTACATTTACTACAACCAACTGTTTTGTATACTTGGGTGAAATTTTTTGTATAACTTTCTAAGTTGTTAATATTTTTTACTGTATTACTGATAAGTTCTCTTTCTTTTGCTGTGACTTCTACTTTTTGTACGCATTCTTGGCAAGGTTTTCTGACTAATCTTTGGGCAATAATTACATTAACAGCTGTACTAATAATTTCTGGTTTAATACCCAGGTCAACTAACCGATAAAAAGTTCCAGCGGCATTATTGGTGTGTAAGGTTGAAAAAACTAAATGACCAGTTAGAGCTGAGTTAACAGCAATTTTAGCTGTTTCACTATCTCTAATTTCTCCCACCATAATAACATCAGGGTCTTGACGTAAAGATGAACGAAGCCCTTTCAAGAATGTGTAACCTTTACTAGGATCTACTTGTGTTTGAACTATTCCAGGAAGATGGTATTCGATTGGATTTTCAATGGTGATAATTTTAATTTCAGGTGTGTGTATTTTTTTTAAAAAGGAATACAAAGTAGTTGTTTTTCCTGACCCAGTAGGTCCTGTGTTAAGAAGCATTCCATTTGGGCGGTTTATTTCTTTTGTGAGTATTTTAAAAAGGTTTGGTTCAATTCCTAACTGTTCAATTGAGACAGAGATGGCGTCAGGGTTTAAGATTCTCATAACTACAGATTCACCATATGCATCAGGTAAAGCTGAAACTCTTATTCCTATTTCTTTATTTTCTAATTTAATACTCAACCTACCATCTTGTGGTTTTTTAGTAATACTAAGTTTTAACCCAGAAATTAATTTAATACGGGAAAGTAGAGAGCGATATATCCTTGTTTCGAAACTTATGACTCTTACAAGGATACCGTCCAATCTAAATCTTATATTTACTTCATTTTCTTCTGGTTCTATATGGATATCTGAAGCCTTCAAAGAAAAGGAACTAGCAAAAATTCCTTCTAAAAGTCGAGAAATGAGATAAGCTTCTTTTGATTCTAGTATTTCTTGGATGACTTCTTGAGCATCTTTCAAGTTTTTTACTCTTTCTTCTATTTTGGTAATATTTTGATCAGATATATCTATTATTCCTGCTTTTGTTCTTGAAGAAAAAGATATTTCTTTATATCTTTTCCAAAGTTTTTCTATACTTTTGATAGATACCATAAATACAGTTACTTCATAATCATCTTCTTTAAGTTTTTTTATGATTTCTATTGTTTTGGGTGCTTGGGGAGACACCACAGCAAGTTTTAGTTTTTTACTACTCTTTTCAAAAATAGCTACGTTAATTTCACGAGATACTTTCTCTGGGATTATTCTTAGCGAATCTGTGTTGACAGGAACAGTTGATAGATCAATATATTGAACACCATATTTTACGGAAAGAATTTTGGCTAATTCTTCAGCTTCTTTTCTATGGAGTTCATCTAATCTTATATTTTGTCTTTTTTCGTCAAATTGAGGCATATTATTAAATATATAATACCTTTTTTATCTTCAGCACTCAATGATTAAAAGAGTAAAATGGGAATAAGTAGTCCTGTATATTTATGTAATAAATGTTAATATTGTAGTAATAGGTATGTCAAAAGAAATTATCAAAAACACAGAAGAGATGGACAATTGGGCAAGTTCTTTTGTTTTTAATTTGTTAACTAATAGTAAAAAAGCCTTAGTTGTTGGATTATTTGGTGATTTAGGTTCTGGAAAAACTACTTTTGTTCAGAGTGTGGCTAAGGCATTTAGAGTGAAAAAAAATATAACTAGTCCGACTTTTGTTATTCAAAAAAAGTATCAATTAGCTTCTAATAATTTTTTTGAAAATTTAATTCATATTGATGCTTACCGTTTAGAGAATGGGGGAGGTCTTTCAAATTTTAATTGGAAAGAAATTATTAATGATTCCAAAAATATTATTTTTATTGAATGGCCAGAAAAAGTTTCAGAGATATTACCTAAGGATATGAAGAAAATTTATTTTAAATTTATAGATGAACAAACTAGAGAAATAATTTATGAAAAATAAAAAACTAGTTTTATTAGATGCTTATGCAATAATCCATCGAGCTTATCATGCTTTACCTGATTTTTCTTCTCCTAAAGGTGAACCGACAGGGGCCCTGTATGGTATTTCTGCTATGTTGTTAAAAATCTTAAAAGATTTGAAACCTGATTACATTGTGGCTTGTTACGATTTACCAGAAAAAACTTATCGGGATGATATTTATGATGATTATAAAGCTGGTCGTCAGAAGCCTGATGAAAACCTTATTAAACAAATTGATAGGTCCAGAGATTTATTTAAAGTTTTTAATATTCCTATTTATGAGAAAGCTGGTTTTGAAGCAGATGATATTTTAGGAACTATTGTAGAAAAGTTAAAAGAAACAGAAATAGATATTATTATTGCTTCTGGTGATATGGATACAATGCAATTAGTGAATGGTGATAAGGTTTGTGTTTATACTTTAAAAAAAGGTATTAACGATACTATTTTATATAATGAAAAAGCGATGATTGATCGATTTGGTTTTAAACCAGAGTTATTGATTGATTATAAAGGGTTAAGAGGTGATCCTTCAGATAATATTATTGGAATAAGAGGTATTGGTGAGAAAACAGCAACCAACTTAATTCAAGGTTTTGGAAATATCGAGAATATTTATAAACAATTAGAAGAGGATGAGGATCCTTTATTAGAGAAAGGTATTAAACCAAGAATTATAAACTTATTAAGAGAAAACAAGGAGGAAGCTCTTTTTTCTAAAGAACTAGCTACTATTAGAAGAGATGTTCCTGTAAATTTTTATTTACCAAGACAATTTTGGAGGGAAGGAGTAGTTAAAGAAGAGATTATTTCTTTGTTTAGGGAACTTGGTTTTAGAACTTTAACTCAGAGAGTCCAAGAATTTTTTGATAATAAAGTAGATAAGTCTATTGCGAAGGAAGATGTTCCTAAAAAAAAGGAAAAAATAGATGAAATTGAATTACAAAAGACTCTGATTGCTTTATGGTTGCTAGATTCTAATATAACTAAACCTACCTTAGAAGATTTATTAAATTTTAGTGATAAAGATGTTTTTTCAGAAGCAAAAAAATATGTTTTGAGTGAAATAAAAAATAAAAAATTAGATTTTGTATTAGAAGAAATAGAATTACCATTAACTCCTGTTATTGAAAAGATGAGTAAAAATGGAATTGAGTTGAATACTTCATATTTAAATAAAATTTCAAAGGAATATCATCTAGAATTAGATAAATTAGAGAAAAAAATATGGGAGTATTCAAAAGAAGAGTTTAATATCAATTCTCCTAAACAATTAGGTGAGGTTCTATTTGGTAAAATGGATTTAAAAGCTAAGGGTCAGAGAAAAACATCGACAGGTAAACGATCTACAAAAGAATCTGAATTAAAAAAGATGTTAGGATTACACCCAATAATTGATAACGTTTTAAAGTATAGAGAATTACAAAAACTTCTCTCTACCTATATAGATAATTTACCTGGTTTGGTAGATAAGGATGGTCGTATTCATGCAACTTTTTTACAAACAGGGACAACCACAGGTCGTTTATCTTCTAATAACCCTAACATGCAAAATATTCCGACAAAAAGTCAACATGGTCGGAAAATTAGAGCTGCTTTTGTTGCAGAAAAAGGTTTTGAATTATTAGCTATTGATTATTCTCAAATTGAATTAAGAGTTGCTGCCGTTCTGGCAGATGATGAGAAAATGTTAGAAATATTTAAAAGTGGTAATGATGTTCATACTGCTGTAGCAGCTGAAATTTTTAACACTTCTTTAGATAAAGTAAATAGTTCCATGAGAAGAAAAGCTAAAGTAGTTAATTTTGGGATAATTTATGGTATGGGAGTTAATGCTTTAAGACAAAATTTAGAAGATGCTTCTGGTGGAATGGAAGAAATAAAAAGATCTGATGCACAAAGATTTTATAAAGATTACTTTGACAAATTTAGTATACTTTCTTCTTATCTTGAGGAATCAAAACAGGAAGCTGGAAGGTTAGGTTACACCAAAACTTTATTTGGTCGGATAAGATATTTTGAAGGTATTCAATCGAGGATACCTTATATTAAGGCTATGGCTGAAAGAATGGCTATTAATGCACCTATTCAAGGAACTAGTGCTGATTTAATAAAGTTAGCGATGATAAGAGTTGATAAGTATCTGACTGAAAATAAATTACATGGCAAAATTAAAATGCTTATACAGGTTCACGATGAATTAATTTTTGAAATAAAAGAGAATTTGGATCCGGAAGTTTATAATAAAATTAAGCAAATTATGGAATCTATTTTGCCAATTACTGAAACAAAAGGTGTAACTTTTAAAGTAAATTTAAAAAAAGGGCCAGACTGGAACAGTTTAGAAGAAATTTAATGGTTACACATTAAATTTTAAAAAAGGGAAAGTGGACAAAAAAATAATTTCAGATACAATTAATAACTTAGTTGTGTCTTATTTTTAAAGGTTAAACTATTTAAGACAATTTTAAGAAAAAAATAATTTTAGAGTTTTTTTAACTTTGTCGCACAGATTTAAAAAATTTATTTTCTTTTCTTTTGACTGAGAATGGATGTTTTTATTATGTATCATAACAAGCAATTAAAATGGATTTTTATCGGGCTATCGGTTACCACCATGATTTTCGTAACAATTTATTATGCTTCTGTTACACGAGCTGAAAATTGGCAAACTAATGATTCTGATTCTAACTTAAAATCAGTAATTAGTTTTGTTAAACAACTTTTACCAGGTTCTAATGTTACTGAAGTTGACAACATAGCTTCTTTAAATCAAGTAGGTGAAGTTACCTCAACTAGTACTTGTCTCAATTCTATAGATATTCAAAGTGAGAATTTAAGAAGCAGTTCATTAAATAGGGATTTATTGGACATTTGTTTAGCTAAAGCTGAAGACGAATGGACCCAACTACAAAAACATTATAGTGAAGTTTTACTTCAATGTATAAATATAGATTTAGGTTTAAATGGAGAAAAATTGTTTAGTAATGATGATTGTGATAGTCAGATAAAAGCTTATAAAGATAAGGATAAACAAAGAATTCAACTTGATAAAATGGATTGTTTTGATAGATACTCTGAAAGGGAATAGAGGTTGAACTTCAAATTACAGGAGACAAGTTTCGGTTGCCATCCTTTATACTTAAGGTCTGATATCATATAATAATATATATGTTTTATTGTTTATATGGTGATAATACAAAGAAATCAAGAGAGAAACTTCAGTCTCTTTTGAGATCTCTTTTTTTAAAGAAACCAAACGCTGCTTTTTTTAAACTTGAACCTGATAATTTTACAGAAAATAAATTAGAGGAGTTGATAAAGAGTCAGGGTTTATTTGAAAATAAATATATAGTTCAAATGGATGGTTTGTTTGAAGACAAAATTATCTCGAAAGTTTTAATTAGTAAACTAGATGACTTAAAAGAGTCAAAAAATGTTTTTATTTTTATCGAAAACAAGATATCTAAATCTATTTTAAAAAAAATAGAAGAATTCGCATCTCGAGTTCAAGAATTTGTTTCTAATCAAAGTAAAGGAAGAACCTTTGCTACAGAAAAAGGTGATTTTAAAATAGGTGATTTTAATATTTTTGATTTAGCAACTTGTTTTGGTAATAGAAACAAAAAGGATTTATGGGTGTTGTATCAAAAAACTAGAGCTAGAGATATTCCTTCGGAAGAAGTAAGTGGAATTATTTTTTGGCAATTAAAAATGATATTTTTAGCTATGAATTCTAGAGATGCTAGTGAAGCTGGATTAAAACCTTTTGTTTTTAATAAAGCAAAAGGGTACTTGAAGAATTATTCTGAGGTAGAGTTAAAAAAGATGAGTGCTAATTTGGTTTATATTTATCATAACGCTCGTCGTAGTGGATTAAATTTAGACTTAGCTCTAGAAAAATTTATTTTAGAATTATAATTTATGGATTTAAAAAAAGTAAAAAAAGTTCACTTGATTGGAATTGGGGGGATTGGAATATCTGCTTTAGCAAGATTATTTTTTAATAACAGTAAAATAGTGACAGGTTCTGATGTTTCAGAGTCAAAAGTAACTAAAGGTTTGGTTCGTCTAGGAGTAGAGGTTTTTATTGGCCACAGGGTCCAAAATTTAACTCAAGAGGTCGATTTAGTTGTGTACACACCAGCTGTTAATGAAAACAATCCAGAAATAGTGGAAGCTAAGAAACTAGGAATTCCAACTTTGTCTTATCCTCAGGCTTTAGGTTTAATTTCTATGGATTATTCTTTAATTGCGGTCTCTGGTACTCATGGAAAAACGACGACTACAGCTATGTCAGCTAAAGTTTTAATGGAAGCTAATTTTGATCCTTCTGTTGTGATTGGTTCTTTATTAAAAGAAACTCAAACTAATTATATTGCTGGTAAAAGTGAGTATTTAATTATTGAAGCCTGTGAATATAAGAGGTCTTTTCTTAATTTTAAGCCACATATTTTGATAATTACTAATATTGATTTAGATCATTTAGATTACTATAAAGATTTAGCTGATATTCAAAGTGCTTTTATTGAATTGGTTTCTCAGATGTCATCAGATGATTATTTGATTTGTGATATTCAACATAAAAATCTTGAACCAATTGTTAATTTAGCTAAATGTCAGATGATTGATTTTAAAACTTTTTCTAAAGATGGTTTGAATTTAAAAATCCCAGGAGAGCACAACTTAGAAAATGCTCAATGTGTTTTAGCTTTGGCTGAGATTTTAAAAATTGATAGGCAGCAAGTGATTAAATCTCTAAATAATTTTGAAGGAACATGGAGACGTTCAGAATATAGAGGAAAAACTTTAACCGGATTAAAAATTTATGATGATTATGCTCATAATCCAACTGAGGTGAATGTAACTTTAAAAGGTTTTCGAGATTTTTTTCCAAAAGATAAAATAACTGTTATTTTCCAACCTCATTTATATAGTCGGACAAAAACTTTTCTGAGAGAATTTGCTCAAAGTTTTGACAGTGCAGATAGAATTATTATTTTACCGATCTATGCCGCTCGGGAAATTTTTGATTCCAGTATTAATTCAGAAATGTTGGTGGAAGAAATTAAAAAATATAAACAAGAAGTATTTTTTGCGAAAGACTTTACTTCTGTAGTTACTGAGATTAAAAAAAATACTGATACTGGAATTATCATTACCATGGGGGCAGGGGATGTTTATCAAGTTGGAGAGATTCTTTTAGGAGAATAATTGATTTACAGGGTTTTTTCGATTCCTGTCGAGTAGATAAATACTAAAAACCCCAAAGCTAACGCTTCGAGGTCTAAATATTTATTGTCCACCCGGCAGGGATCGAACCTGCGACCGTCAGCTTAAAAGGCTGCTGCTCTACCAGCTGAGCTACGGGTGGATATTTTTTATTTAATTTTCAATTTAATTTTACCATTCAGTAGTCTTTAAAGAAACTTAAAAGCCATGAAAGCTTCTAGATGTCGCTTTCATCTCCACCAGATGAGCTACGAACGGTTTAACTTAAAGGAATACAAAGAAATAATACCAAAAAATAAGGAAAAGTCCAGTTTATAGAGGTAAATCTATAGAGAAAAATCCAGCTCCTGTTACCAAGAGAGATAATAAAATGGCAAAAATAAGGATATAAAGTTGTAGTTTGGTTTTTTTCAAACCACCACTTCTTTGTTCTAGAATTAGGTTAATAATAGTTGTTACTATTAAAATCAAGACAGCGATTTGAGTATAGAAACCAATAATCAGAGCAATAGCAGAAAAAGTTTCAATACCTATTAAGTATTTAAGTGTACTTTTTATTTTTAATCTTTTTTTACTTTGGAATTTAATTCCAATTATAGTAACAATTTGGTTTAGAAAGTGGGTCCCTATGATTATTCTTAACAAAAATGGTGCTAGGTAAGCGTAAGAAAGCAAATCTGGGAGTGGATTTAATATATTCATATGTGTATGATAACATAATATGAAAAATATAAAGAGTTTTTTAATTTTACACAATATAAGAAGCACCTATAATGTTGGGTCAATTTTTCGAACAGCTGAGGCTTGTGGTGTTTCAAAGATATTTTTAACCGGTTATACACCTAAACCAGTAGATAAATTTGGTAGGGAGGTTAAAGCTATTTCTAAAACAGCTTTAGGAGCAGAAAAGATTGTTAGTTGGGAATATTCACCTCGACCTAATCCTATTATTAAAAAATTAAAGAAACTAGATTTTAAAATTATTGGGATAGAACAAGATAAAAAATCAGTTGATTACAAGAAAGTTAAGATAGATCAATCAGTAGCTTTCCTTTTAGGAAATGAAGTTAAAGGTCTTTCTAAACAATTACTTGATCAGTGTGATCTTATTACTGAAATTCCAATGATTGGGAAAAAAGAATCTTTAAATGTTTCTGTGGCCACAGGGGTGGCTTTATTTAGGATTTTAGGTGTTTAGTAAGAATAAATATCCACAACTTTTTTTTGTGCATCTAATAGTTTTATGATTTCTCTGTCTTTTTTCCAAAGTTGATTGGTCCTATCAAGGAAGATTCTCCATTCAGGTTTATAGAAATCAACTTCATTTTTTTCTCTGTTTATACAGGAATTATAATTAATTTCATTAGTTAGGTAAGTTTGACATTCATATTGCATGCCAAAGGGATAAGTTAAAGGAGTTTCACAACGGGAAATTTTGTCTATATAGTCTAAACAATCATCATCAAAAGAATTTGGTCCTATGATTGGTAAATCTTCATCTTTAACAAGAGGACATTCTTTGTTGATACAAGGTTCAAAGTCTTGAAACTGTTCTAAATAACCAGAACATTTATTTATTTGAAAAGATACACCTATTGGTGATCGTCCACTAACAATAATAACTTTGTCTTTGTTAGAAATGAAGACTGGATACTCTGTATTTATTTGGGAAGTGTAAGGTAATTTAGATGCATTACCTATTTTAATTTCTGTACCAGTCATCTCGCTTTTTAGTGTCCAATCTGAAATTTGGATTTTTTCACCAGTTGGAATGGTTGTGGTTAGTTCTATATATTCTTCATCAGTATCTGTTTTATAACCAAGACATTTTCTTATTTCAACTTGTCCTTTATAGGGTGAAACAGTTTTTTCTTCTTTAAGCCTTTCTAAGGCTTCTTCAACTTTTTTTATTTCTTCTTCAGCCTTTTTTAATTCAGCAGCGATTCTCTCTTCTTCGGATATACTTGGATTAGTGTTTTCTTTGTTTTTAAATTTTTCCCAAAAAGAAACTTTACCATAGGTTTCTCCTGTATTGATAGGTGATGGTGGTTTAACGAAAATTCCCATGTTGTTTGCCATTCTACTTGGCCCACCAAGGAATAACCAAATTAGGCCGATTCCAACAAAAACCCATAATATACCTTTTACACCCTCATCCATTTTTGTTTTTTGATAAGTTTATAATAATCTCTCTTGCTATTGTAGCATCATCCCATTCTAATTTGGAGTTGTTAGGTCCCATAATGTACGGGTCTGTACCTTTTCCTGTGATTAGAACAGTATCTCCTGTTTGGGCTGATGAAATTGCTTTCTGAATAGCTTCTTTCCTATCCATAATTATTTTATAGATTGGTTTCTCTATTCCTTCGATCATATCTTCCACAATTTTTTTAGGATCTTCATCATAAGGGTCTTCATTAGTTAAAATAATTTCAGAACAATATTTACTAGCAATAGAACCCATAACTTTTCTTTTCCATTGATCTCTTCCTCCTCCGGTGTTACCTAAAACACAGATTCTTTTTGAGTTTGAAAAAGCTTCGTATAGTTTTTCTAAAGAATCAGGAGTGTGGGCATAATCTATGATAGTAGTAAAATCTTGACCTTCTTCAATCCTTTCAACTCGACCTCGGATACCTTTAAAGTTTTCGATAGCCTTTTTAATATTTGTAACTCCAATATTTTGGCTTTTTGCAAAAGTAGCTGCGGCTAGGATGTTATAGATATTAAATTTACCAGATAAATGTGAGTTTATTTTTTCTCCTTCGAAAGTTAATGTTAAACCAGATTTTTTTAACTCGAAAGGTTTTGCGTCAGTAAGAGAATATTCGTACTTTTCTTTTATCTTAGTTTTTAGAAAATGAGAACTTTCTTTGTCATCTTTGTTTACTATAATCACTTTTCTTTTTTTGGGTGATTTTTCTAAAACTTTAGCTATTTTTAATTTAGCCTCTCTGTATTTTTCATAGGAACCATGGGATTCAATATGTTCTGGTGATAGGTTTGTAAAAATTAGTGAATTTAATTGGATGAACTTATGTCTAAATTGTTTAGTGCCCTCTGATGTCATTTCCAGGATAACAAAGTCACATTTTTCTTTGACAGTGTTTTTTAGAAATTTTTGTAAGAAGAATCTGCCTGGCATAGTCATTTTGAATTTATTATTTTCAGTTTTATCTCCAATTTTAAATCTTAGAGTGCCAGCTAAGGCTGTTTTATAGCCAGCTGTTTCTAAAATGGTACTAACCAGTTCAGCAGTGCTGGTTTTACCCTTGGTTCCTGTAATACCCACTATAAATATTTTTCTAGAAGGAAAACGGTAAATAATAGCTCCCAACAAAGCAAGACAATAATGATAAAAAGGCTGAAGTTTTTTAAACAACTTGGTTGGAATCATTTTTTTAATTTTGAATAATATGTTATTCATTATTTTTTATTTAAAGTTTATAATTTAAATTTCTATAAAAATTTTATCGCTTTTTTTATTTTTTCACCGATATCAGTTATCGTTTGAGGTACTTTTTTAAGGGCTTCTACAGCTTCCTTATTTGAGTAACCAAGTGTTTTCAAAGCATCAATCACATCAAGATCGTTTTGGTTGTTAGGGTTAATGTAATCGATGTCGCCAATTTTATTTTTTAATTCTAGAATAATTTTTTCTGCATTTTTTTGACCGATACCAGAGACTTTTGTTAAATAACTAGTATCTTTAGAAGAAACGGCTGATATTAGAGTTTCGACTGTGGCTACATTTAAGATACCAAGGGCTGTTTTTGGTCCAATACCTGAAATATTAATGAGCATTTCAAAAAAATCTAAGGTTTGTTTTTCAAGAAAACCGTAGAGGTCAAGAGAATTTTCTCGTACAGCTAAGTGTGTCCAGATTGTTATGTCTTTATTAAGTATTTTTTCTAATTCTTTGATAGTGTTTGCTGTAACAAATATTTTATATCCAATTCCAGAGACGTCTAAAACAATATAATTGTTAATTTGGTGGACTATTTTACCAGTTAGTTGACTAATCATATAGATAAGTATAAATTAAAAAGCAAAAAGTAGAAAGGGTCTCGGTTTGTTTGCTTTTTTTAAGAAAATATAGTAATCTCTTTGCATATGCCAGTAATTAAATCAGCAAAAAAAGCTTTAAGAAGTTCTCAAAAAAAGGCAGTTTTTAACTTGCGTTGTAAGAGATCAATGAAAGATTCTATTAAGACTATTGATAAGTTAGTTCTTGATAAGAAGAAAGATGAAGCGCAAAAAGAACTACCCGTTGCTTATAAAGCAATAGATAAAGCTCTTAAAAGAGGAATTTTAAAGAAAAATACCGCTGCTCGGAAAAAATCTCGTCTTGCTAGAGTAATCAAAAATATTTAATTAAAATTTAAAAAAATCGCAGAACCTAAAGGCTCTGCGGTTTTTTGTTTAGTATATAATGTTATTGATGCCTTTAAAATTTAAAAAAGAAAAAATTTTTCAAATTCTTACTTTGTTGTTTTTGATATTACTCGTTGGTTTTTATTTTGGATTTAAACAAGTTCGTGAAATTCGTACAGATCTTTTGTTGGTAAATAGTTTAATTTTGAAAAATCAAAAAGAACTGGAAAATATTATTAGTGAAGTTAAGCTATTACAGAAGGTTAACAAAGATGGTTTGTCAAAACTGGAACTTGAATTAACTCTTGAGATGCAACTTGTAAACTTGGCGTGGTGTTAAGTAATTTAGGCGTTTGCGAGGTCTATTATTCAACCTTCTAACAGCTCGTTGTACGTCTTTGTCTGTAATTGTAGCAAAAGATGAACCTTTAGGAAAATACTGTCTGAGTAATCCATTAGCATTTTCATTACAACCTCTCTGTTGAGGTTTACCTTTGTCTGCAAAGTAAACTAAAGCTCTTGTATCTCTTTCTACCATCTTATGTAAAGCAAACTCAGAACCGTTGTCATAGGTAATTGTTTTACAAACTTTTCCTTTGAATTGTTGTTTAACTAAAGAATGAATATCGTCAGCTTTGCCAGTGGTTAAATTAGCTATCAAAAGCCCGGACTTTCTATCAACATAAGTTACAATTCTTAATTTCCTTTCTTTACCCACAATAGTATCTCCTTCCCAATCTCCCAGTCTTTGTCTTTCTCTAACTACTGTCTCTCTGATATGAATAGAACGTTTATTGGCTTGATACCTTGATAAATTAGCTTTGGTACCATATTTTCTCCGTCTTTTACCCTGTCTTCTCAAATGAGTTTTCAGTTTAGGATTTCTACTTACATAACGATAAATTGTCATGTGAGAACAGAGAGAATGAGTACCTTCTATTTGTTCTGGTGATAAGTCTTTTTTTATATAATATTTAATCTTTCTTTTTAACTTTAAATTATTATCAATAATTCGATAATCAACTTTAGAATATTTTCTTCTTTCTTTGGATTTTCTGTTTGCGAAAGAAACTCTGTATATTCCGTCTCTACTGTTTCTTTTTATTTCTCTTGATATTGTAGATTTATTAAAATCTAATTCTTTAGCAATATCTGTATTTGTATATCCTTGTTTTAACATAAGGACTATACAAACACGATCATCTCGTTTAATATGTTTATGCATACCCGTGGTATATTATGATTAGCTTGTAACTAATTACTTATACCACGGGTGTTGCATTTCAGGAGTTGATTCAGCCCTAGATATTGACAAATTGGTATAAACTAGGGTATAATTATATTAGGATAAAGTATGAGTTTTTCTTTTTTGGATTTAAGAAAAACTCTTTGACAGTTAAATAAACAAAAAAATTTAGGAGGAAGAAAATGAAAAATTTATTAAAAAGATTATCTTCATTTGCAGTTGGTATTTTATTTTGTTGGTTTGTTGGAGACTGGATTGCAAACTGGATGAAAATTTGGTCTGCCCAATATGTTGCATCTGGTTTTGATACAATCCTTTACTGGACTACATATATTGCAGTCATAATTTATTTCGGAATTTACGGAATAAAAAAAATAAAACCTTACTGGAATGGTGTTCTAATTTTATTAGGACAACCAGTACCTTGGTATGTAATTCCAGATGGTTACTTTTGGCAATTACCAGAACCTTTAATGGGGTTCATTAGTGTTTACATAGGACAAAGAAATATAAATGTTCCTCCTGTAACAGCATTGACAAGAGATCTTGTAGAAGTAACCTTAGATCTTCAAATTCAGGCTAAAGTCACAGAACCATACAAATGGGCTTCTGTTGAAAACGCTGATAAAGCCCTTTTAACTCTCGGGGAAAGAAACCTTAGGATATTAATCAACTCAAATCTACTGATTATGATTCCTGGATTAAAACAACAATTCTCTCGAAACCTAAAAAACGGAGTACCGGCTTTAGACGTTTATGATGAAAATGGTATTAAGATTGGAAAAGAAGAGCTAAAATCAATGAAAGAAGAAGCTTCTATGTGGGGATTTAAAGAAGGGATCGAAAAATGTTTGATCAATAAGATAACAATTCCTAAAACAATAGCAAATGCCAAAACTAAAACCGAAATCGAAAAAGCCAATGCAATCGCAGAGAACACTCAAATAAACTTAGTTTGGTCACAGCTAGGAGCTGGTGATATAGAGCAAGGTAAAAAAGATTGGTTAAAAATGTCCGCAGAGGAAAGAAGTAAAATTCTCCAAGCAGAAAGAAACAAAAGAAAAGTCATCACAGTTGATGGTAATGCAGGAGATTTCACTAAAGGAAGTGTCGCTGGAGCTGAAACAAGGAGATAAAAAATGGTAGAAAAAAATCAAGAAGTAAAATATAAAGCAGAGGTTAATAAAAGCAAAAACCCTGCAATGATAATTTTCGCTTTAATTGTGGTCACTTTCATTTTTGGCATTGGGATAACAATCAAAAGTTGCAAAACTGAAACTGCTACATCTCAAAATACTGGTCCAGTTTCTTTAACTAAAAAATGGTCATTATATTGGCAAGATACTGAAGAAACACGACACGGAACAGTAAAAAGTATTTCTTTCAGGGGTTCTAATGTTGAAAAAATGGTAATTCTTTTCTCCACAGGAGTTACAGTAAAATTCTTCCAAAAAAATGGATTTGGAATCTGGACACAGCCCGGTGACAAAGGAATATGGAGTTTACATCAAACAAAAACCGGAATGTATATCGGGGAAACCAGTGACCACAGAGGATGGAAAGCTAAGTTGGTTCTGTTCTAAAGAAAAGTTAAATCCAAAAAAGGGCAAAAAATGTTTTACATTTTCTGCCCTTTTTTTATTATCAATTAAATTAATCCTATAATTATCTAAATAAAAGCTTTCTTAGCCATTTTCAAAACTTCTGGTTTACCCTAAACTCTTAAAAATCCTTAAATCTTCAAAATCTAAGTGATATATGTAAATAAATCTATAAATATGTTAGGTATTGACAAGTTAGTATAAACTAAGGTATAATTATATTAGGATAAAGTATGAGTTTTTCTTTTTTGGATTTAAGAAAAATTCTTTGACAGTTAAATAAATAAATTTTTGGGAGGAAGAAAAATGGAAATTTTAATTATTAATTTTTTGTGTCTTTTAATTTTCGGAGGAGCGTTCATAA